>Ga0316208_1000087_pt1 | contig 131011 bp, 116 predicted proteins | sample 3monopyrite_MG_FD_204944 | JGI IMG/M metagenome (GOLD analysis project Ga0316208, IMG submission 204944) | Microbial mat bacterial communities from mineral coupon in-situ incubated in ocean water Damariscotta River, Maine, United States -... | ecosystem: Environmental > Aquatic > Marine >... | reverse complement strand
CGGAAAAATGGCCATTTAGAGGAGGGGTTTTCTCCAAAAACCGATGATATAGCCAGAAAATTTTCCAAAATGCCCATAAAAGGGCCGCTATATCACAGCGTTGGGGGCTTTTTCAGCACCCTGCTAGACCCTTTAACTGAGGAACACCAGTGTTTTCCAGCCGTGCGGCAGGGCTGTTTCGGCCAAGGTCTCGGCCCGTTTTTGGCGCAGCGCCGGGCTGTTGATGCCGGTCTTGATAAAGGTTTCGCTGTCATCACCGGGGGCAATCAGGGACCGGGCATAGTCGAGGACTTCACACTGGCTCATGGCCGGCCACCGACGCCCCTGGGTGGTCAGTTCCGCCACGGGAACGGGGGTTCCGCGGTGGTTCAGGCACCCGCGGCGCGACAGATAGGCATGGGCATTGTCCAACGTGGTGCCGTCTTCCAGGTTCAGTCGGATACCGTGCAGGCGGGTGTAGTCGTAATTCACGCCCACCGCTTCGGTTTGGTGCATGTGCTCCAATTGGGCATCGGTCAACCAGGTGATGAAAATTGAAATTTGTGCCCCCGGGGCATGGGCCAAGGTCGCCGGAATCGACCCATAACTGGAAAAATGCGCGCTGTAGACGGCATCAAAATCGTGCAGGACGGCCCGCGTGACGTAAATCGGCTGATCCAGCAAATGCGGGTGGGGCGCAAACTTCGTGCGCAGTTGTTTGGGGGACGCGTTGGACCCGGATGCAATCACCGCGTGACGGGCGGTGGTTTGGTGCAGACCGACGGGCAGGTGGCGGCAGCTGTCCTTATCGAGAACAAAAGATTGCTCTGGAATGTCAAAAGGATAGGCTTGAGCGTGGTCAATCGGGTTGGTTTTTGTCATGGCGTAAATGAATATGGGGGTATTCAGGTTCGCCGTCCAGTGGTTTCATAAAAATCATATAAAATACTTCCTTATAACGCATTATGGGGATTCTTAGAAAGAATATGGTCAGTGGCCGCCAGGTCACAGCCACGGACCACCAAAGGGGGAATCAATCGTCCAGATAGGGCGATAGGTCGACCTCGTCAATTTGTTCCGGTTTGAGGAATCGATCCGCATAGTCCTTGTAAATGCCGCTTTTCAACAGCAGCTGGAACAAATCGGCATCAATGTGTTGGTCTTTGACCATGAACGACAGAATTTTGATGCTTTCGCTGAGCGTTTTGGCCGCTTTATAAGGGCGGTCGGCGGCGGTTAGGGCCTCGAACACGTCGGCCAGCGCCATGATCCGGGCCGGGACGGACATTTGCTCCTTGGTCAATTTACGCGGATAGCCGGTGCCAATGAGGGTCTCGTGATGGGCGCCCGCGTATTCCGGGACGTTGCGCAAGTGCTTGGGAAACGGCAGTTGGCCCAGCATGACGATGCTTTGGACGACGTGGTTTTGAATGATGTAACGGTCTTCGTTGGTCAGGGTGCCGCGTGCAATGGATAAATTGTAAACTTCACCCCGGTTGAACAGGTGTTTGGGCACGTCCATCTTTAAATTAAACCGTTTGGCGTTGAGGCCGTCTGGGTCGTCGCTGCGCTCGATGACATGTTCGACCTTGTTGGCCAGGAGATTTTCGACCACCGGCAGCGGGTGCGCGGGGTCTTGTTCTTTGCGCCGGAGTTCGTCATATGAAATGCCGCAGCGGTCATCCAGGGTTCGGGTCCAGGTTTGTTGGGCGATTTCTTGCAGCCGGGCAATTTTTTCTTCGGCCATGAACTCACCGCCGACATTGCAGGCGGCGACAAAGGCAAAATCAGCGTCCAGCTGGGCCAGCTGGGCGTCCAATTCAGGCTTGATCTCGTCGCGGTCGGCACCGTTGGCGACCCGTTTCCAATAATCGATTTCCTGTTCGCGTTTTTTTACCTCAAAACGCATGCGCACTTCGTGAATGCGGTCATGGATGGCTTCCAGCTTGGTGGCTTTGTCGACCACGTATTCCGGCGTGACCACTTTGCCGCAATCGTGCAACCAACTGGCCAGATGCAGTTCGCGAAACCCGTCCGCATCCAGAGAGAAATCGGCCAATTCGCCATGGTCGGCATCCATGGCGGCGGTGGCCAGCATTTGGGCCAGTTCCGGAACCCGGGCACAGTGCCCCCCGGTGTAGGGCGATTTGGCATCGATTGCGTCGGCGATCAGGCGCATGAAGCTGTCCATCAGGCGGGCCTGGGCGTCGATCAACATTTGATTGTCCACCGCGACCGCGGCCTGGGAGGCCAGCGCCTCGATCAAGGGGACGATTTCGGCGGAAAAGGGGATCGGCTCACCGTCCGCGTCCTGGGCATTTAACAACTGCAAGACGCCGATGATTTCGCCGGAATGATTTTTCAGCGGCACATTGAGAAACGATTTGGAGCGATAGCCGGTGCTTTCGTCAAATTTACGCGGCCCGGTGAAATCGTATTCAACCGCTTCGTAGACATCGGCGATGTTGACGGTTTCCCCCGACACCGCGACGTGGGACGCGACGTTTTTGTGATTGGCTTCGCCGGTGGCGCTGTCGTAGACCGAAATCGGTGGAAATGGAATGTCTTCGCCGGTCGTTCCGCCCTTGGCGATCCCTAAGCTGTCGGTGCGCATAATTTCGAATTTCAGATATTTGCCATTGGCTTCGGCTTCGAACACCGGTTCGTTTTCGTCGATGCGATCAACCATATGGCCACAAAGATACAAGGTCCCGCCGTCGGCATTGCACAGGGCCTTGGCTTCCAGCAAAATATTTTCCAGCAGACGGCGATGGTCACGTTCCGCCGACAACGCGATGCCGATCTTAATCAGCTTCGCATAGTCTGCGTTGGTGACGGCTCTGCGTTCATGCCCGTGCCCGTGTCTGGTCCCGTATTCAGGCCCAAATTCAGGCCCAAATTCAGGCGTCGTCCCGTTTGGCCCGTTTGGCGCCATTTTACCATGCAACGCTTGCGCGTTGACCTTCCCGTGTCATTTGGCCCTGCTGCGGACTGATTAAACCATCAATTCATGATTTATCAAGAGGGCTATTCTTTCTATATATTGGTTCAGAGGTTAATTTTTCCATTGAAGTTGCTCATAAAGCTGTGATCTTTGACACATGACATACGCATCACTCAGAGATTTTATCGACGATCTGGAACGCACGGGCGACTTGGTGCGGGTTTCCAGAGCCATTTCCCCGCACCTGGAAATGACCGAAATTCAGACCCGGTTGCTGGCTGAAAACGGTCCGGCGGTGCTGTTTGAAAACCCCGTCGACCGCCATGGAACGCCTTATGGGACGCCGGTTTTGGTGAATGTGTTCGGCACCGTCGAACGGGTTGCCAGGGGCATGGGGCGCAAGCCCGAAGAGCTGAAAGCGGTGGGCGAAACCCTGGCGTTTTTGCGCCAGCCCGAACCGCCGGGCGGCTGGCGCGAGGCCCTGGAAATGGCTCCGCTGCTCAAAGCCGTGATGTCGATGAAGCCCAAAACGGTGAGATCCGCCCCCTGCCAGGAGGTGGTGATCGATGCCGAGGACGTGGATTTGTCCGCATTTCCAATCCAAACCTGTTGGCCCGGGGAACCGGCCCCCCTGATCACCTGGCCGCTGGTGATCACCGCCGGTCCGGACCCCGAAAACGACAAGCGCGATGTGCCCAATTTGGGAATTTACCGGATGCAGGTGACCGGTAAAAATACCACATTGATGCGCTGGCTGCACCACCGTGGCGGGGCGCAACATTTTTTGCGCTGGCAAGAAACCCGCACCGACCCGATGCCGCTGGCGGTGGCCATTGGGGCGGATCCGGGCACCATCCTGGCGGCGGTCACCCCGGTGCCCGATACCTTGTCGGAATACCAGTTCGCGGGCTTGTTGCGCGGCAAAAAAGTCGAATTGGTGAAGTGCAAAACGGTGCCCTTGCAAGTGCCCGCAACGGCAGAAATTATTTTGGAAGGCCACGTCAGCCTGTCGGAGGTCGGCGACGAAGGCCCCTACGGCGATCACACCGGATATTATAACAATGTCGAGGCGTTTCCGGTGTTCACCGTGACCACCATCACCCATCGCAAGGGCCCGATTTACTTGTCCACGTATACCGGTCGTCCGCCCGACGAGCCCAGCGTGCTGGGCGAAGCCCTGAACGACGTGTTCGTGCCGTTATTCACCCAGCAATTTCCCGAAGTGCGGGACTTTTGGTTGCCGCCCGAAGCGTGTTCGTACCGGATCGCGGTGGTCAGCATGAAAAAATCTTATCCCGGGCACGCCAAACGGATCATGCTGGGTGTGTGGTCGTATCTGCGCCAATTCACCTACACCAAATTTGTCATCATCGTCGACGAAGACATTGACGCGCGGGACTGGAACGACGTGATGTGGGCTTTGTCGACCAATGTCGATCCGGCCCGCGATGTGACGCTGGTGGAAAACACCCCGATTGATTATCTGGATTTTGCCTCACCCGATTCGGGCCTGGGATCGAAAATGGGCATCGACGCGACGACCAAAATCGGCCCGGAAACCAAGCGCGAATGGGGCCGTAAAATCCGCATGGACCAAGACGTGGTCGATAAGGTCAGCGGACTGTGGGACGAATTGGGCTTACCGGGATCGGGCCGGCCCATTTGGAAATAGCCGTTTTGAAACCGTTGGTTGTGGGGGTTCAAATTGTGGAATGGGTCGCATGTTGAAGGCTAACAAAGGGCGTTGGGCAATGGTGCTGGCCGTTTCGGGGGGGCTGTTCGCGGGACCCGGTGCCGCCCAGGGCCTGCGCGACAAGGCTTTGTCGTGTGAGCCGTGCAGCCCATTGGATGGGTTTGTTCCGGCGGATCAGATTAACCGCGAAATTCGCGCCTTGGTGGGCAAGTTCAAGGGCGGCGGCGGGGCACAGAACGTGGCCGTGCAAAAAGCCCGGGGCGTGACCGAAACGGGGCTGACCCCGGCGTTTTTGAACGACGCGGACTGTCCTGAAATCGACAGCGAAACGTGGGCTATTGATTATACCTACAAACGCAACAAGGCCGCGTTGCACAAGGGCATCGATATTCCTCAACCGCGGGGCACGCCGATTGTGGCGGTTGCCGACGGTGTGGTTGTGGGGCGATTTGAAAATGACGGCAATAAAAAAGGCATCGAGGTGATGGTGCGCCACACCCCGGCGCAGACGCGATTGCCCTTTTGGACCTATTCGCAATACACCCACCTGCGCGAAATGTCGCCATTGGCCATCGGCACGGCGGTCAAAATGGGCGACGAAGTGGGCAAAACCGCCAACACCGGAAAAATGGGCCGCCGGGTGCGCCGCGACGCCCTGCACTTCGCCATTTTGTACAGCGCCGTGCCGGAATGGTCCAACGATGGGTCGGTGGTGACGCCCAGGGACGGTTATTTCATGGACCCCAATGCGTTTTATCGGGCCCGGGGGCCGTATGACTCGCTGTCCATCGCGAAATTGCCCTCGCCGCAAAAGCGCGTTCCCACCCCGTATTTGAAAACCGACGGAACTTTGGTTCCCGCCACCACCAAACGCATTTGGCCGTATCGCTGCGAATAGCAAATTTACGGCGACCACACCGCCAATTGGTTGGCGTTGGGGTCTGAAAAATGGAACCGTCTGCCGCCTGGAAATTCATATATGGGTGTGACGATGGTGGCACCCGCGCGGCTGACGGCGGCTAATGTTTGTTCCAGATCGGTGGCATACAAGACCACCAAGACCCCACTGGGGGCTTGATCGGTCGTGTCAGCGGCAGGGCTGGTTGCGGCGTTAAACCCGCCGTCGATCCCGGCCCCGCAAAAGCTGATGTAATCAGGCCCCCAATCGGTGAAGGTCCAGCCAAAAACGGTGCCGTAAAAAGCCTTGGTTGCGGCGACATCGACCAGGGGCAGTTCGATGTAGTTGATGGTATTGGCAACATTTGTCATCCAGAAATTATCCCTGTATCCAGGGCAGACCGTCGGCTTTCCAGCCGTTTTTGGCACCGCGATGTTTGTTGCCATCGAGGTCGCCTTCAAAGCCAGAGGCGACATTGTAACAGTGACGATAACCGTGTCGGGTCAAGGCGTGCGCACCATAGGCGGAGCGCTGGCCGGAGCGGCAAATCAACAGCAGGGGGGTGTCTTTGTCGGCGGGCTTGGCGGCGTCCAGAACGTGGGGGATAAAATTTGGATTGAGATCCATCCGCGGGTAAAACAGCCATGGCACGTAGGCCGCGTCGCGCTGGATCAAGGTTGTATCCACGATCCCGACATAGGCCCATTCTTCGGGGGTGCGCACGTCGATCAACACGGCGTGGGGGTCGTTTTGCAAACGGGTCCAGGTCTCTTGAGGGGAAAGATCGCCAGCGTAGTCCAATTGATTGAGTTGGGCCATGTATACATCCGTAAAATCATTGCAAAAGACGGTTGGGGAGATCGACACAACAGGGCTTGGCAAAAACGATTTTTGCACTATCTCCCACACACGATATAGTCAAAATATTATCAAAATTGTCTGGCTCTATGTCCCGGAATGAAGTTCCTCAACATTACGCTCTCCGCGCCTGATTGCCAATAGGTGCCTGACCGCCAACAGGATTGCGCTTTATGACTTTGCAACTCGCCTTCGGTTTGTCCTTTGCGGACCTCTATGACAGTGTGAAACTGGCCCGTGTGGACGCTGCTTTTGGCGATGGCCTGGCGGCCCTGGACGCCGACCTGCACGCCCGCCTGATGGCCGCGCGGGGGGCTCCTGACGATCTGGATGATCGGGCCGAAGCCGCTTTGCTGTTGCAATTGGCACCGCATTTGGATGCCTTTATGGGCAAGTTGTTTGGTATCGAAGACGAACTGCAAGCGTTGAGCGGACGGCACCTGGATTTACAGCCGTTGTATGCGTGCAAGCGTTTGTTTGTTCAGCGCCGGGCGCTGAAGGGCAAAAAAATCGACGATGCCCAGATGCTGGATGGGGCGGCGCTGGAACGCGAACTGGCCCCCTTGCTGGGGGGCACGCTGACGCAATTTTCTTTTGCCCTGACGGTCATGGGCTGGCTGGAGGATGAGGCGGCGCACGCACAACACCTCCAACTGGCGCAAGATTACGCCCTGTGGGCGACGTTGACGACGGCGGGCCGGGCGCGTCACCAGGCGGATGTGTTGTTTCGCCAACCGGCCAAACTGGATTTGGATCATTTGGTGCACACCGAGCCGGTCGACATTGCGGGGGTTGAGGCCCGCACTTTCGCCGCGGATCGGCAAGTGTTTCGCGATGGTTTTAAGTTGACCGATCCGGGGTGTGATCTGGTCGGTGCGCTCGATCAGGCCAATTATTGCGTTTTGTGCCATGAACGCGACAAGGACAGTTGCGCGAAGGGCATGAAAGATAAAAAAACCGGAGCGTTTCAAAAAAACCCGTTGGGGGTCGAACTGGTGGGGTGCCCGCTGGAAGAGCGCATTTCAGAAATGCACGCGGCTAAAATTGACGGTCACGCGGTCGCCGCGCTGGCCCTGATTACAATCGACAATCCGCTGTGTGCGGGGACGGGACACCGCATTTGCAACGACTGCATGAAGGCCTGCATTTATCAAAAACAAGACCCGGTGAACATTCCCGAAGTCGAAACCCGGGCTTTGAAAGATATTTTGGAACTGCCGTGGGGGTTTGAGATTTACAGCTTGTTGACCCGCTGGAATCCGCTCAACATCGCCCGTCCCGTGCCCAAACCCGACAGCGGCTACAAGATTTTGGTGGTCGGCATGGGGCCTGCCGGGGCGACGCTGAGCCATCATTTGATGAACCAGGGTCATGCGGTGGTGGCCGTGGACGGGGCCAAAATTGAACCCCTGGACCCGACCATCAGCGGCATATCCCAGGATGGGGAACGCCAATCGTTTCGCCCTTTGCGGACCATGGACGATATTCGCGAAAACCTGGACACCCGCGTCATGGCCGGGTTTGGCGGGGTGGCGGAATACGGCATCACGGTCAGGTGGGATAAAAATTTCCTCAAAGTGGTGCGCTTGTTGATCGAACGCCGGGCGCAGTTTCGCATGTATGGCGGGGTGCGTTTCGGGGCGCAAATCACCAGGGATCAAGCCTATGATATGGGCTTTGACCACATCGCATTGTGCATGGGGGCCGGCAAACCGACGGTTTTGGATATTCCCGGTAATTTGGCCCGGGGCGTGCGTCAGGCGTCGGATTTCTTAATGGCGTTGCAACTGACCGGCGCGGCCAAGCCCGACAGTTTGGCCAATTTGCAGGTGCGTCTGCCGGCCGTGGTGGTGGGCGGCGGGTTGACCGCAATCGACACCGCGACCGAGGTTCTCGCCTATTACGTGGAACAGGTGGAAAAATTTCTGGAACGCTACGACGTGCTGGAAGCCCGGTTGGGCCGGGCCCAGGTGCGCGAACGCTGGAGCGCGGAAGACCACGCCATCGCGGATGAGTTTTTGGAACACGGTCGCCGCTTGCGCTATGAACGCGCTGCGGCCAAAGCAGAACACCGCGACCCCGAATTGGTGCGGTTGCTCAACAGTTGGGGCGGGGCGACCATTGCCTATCGTCGGCGTCTGGAAGATGCGCCCAGCTATACCCTGAACCACGAAGAAATTGAAAAAGCCCTGGAACAAGGCATCCGCTTTGCCCCGTTGCTGTCGCCGGTGGCGGTGGAGGTGGACGAACACGGCTGGGCCAACACCTTGAAAGTCGAGGTCCAGGAAATCGGTGAAGATGGTCGACCCCATGGCACCGGGCAGATTAAAGCGCTGCCCGCGCGCCAGGTTTTGATCGCTGCGGGCACCCAACCGAACACGGTTTTGAGCCGCGAGGACGAAGATTTCGCCAGCCTGGACGGCAAATATTTTCAGGCCGTGGACGCAAACGGCCACCCGGTGCACCCGCAGTGGTCGGGCAAGCCGGACACGGTCGAGGTGTTGTTGAACGCCCGTCCCGGACGCTCCATGAGCTTTTTTGGCGATTTGCATCCAAGCTTTGCCGGAAACGTGGTGAAAGCCATGGCCAGCGCCAAGCAGGGCTACCCGTTTGTTGACGCCGCGGTGCAGAGCGCGCCGGTCAACCAGGTTGCGTTTGCACACCTGGTGAGCCAATTGGACGCGGGCTTGAAGGCCACCGTGGTGAGTGTGGAGCGCCTGACCCCGACCATTATCGAAGTGATCGTCAAAGCACCGTTCGCGGCTCGGGCGTTCAAGCCCGGGCAGTTTTTCCGCTTGCAAAATTTTGAATCCCTCGCACCGCTCAAACACGCGACCCGGATGGCCATGGAAGGCCTGGCCTTGACCGGGGCGTGGGTCGATCGGGAGCGGGGACTGGTGTCGTTGATTGTGTTGGAAATGGGTGGGTCGTCCAGCTTGTGCCGCGAACTGGTTCCCGGTGAAGCGGTGGTGTTGATGGGCCCAACCGGCACCCCGACCGAAACGCCGGGCGGGGAAACGGTGGTGTTGGCGGGCGGCGGCCTGGGCAACGCGGTGCTGTTTTCAATCGGTCAGGCATTGCGGGCGGCCGGATCCAGGGTGTTGTATTTCGCCGCTTATAAGGGCCTGGATGACCGTTACCATGTGGAAAATATCCAACGTGCCGCCGACACCATTGTCTGGTGTTGCGACGAAGCCCCGGGATTTGTGCCTGAACGCGATGGTGATTTCAGTTTCACCGGAAACATTGTCGAGGCCATGCAGGCCTACGGTGCGGGTGAATTGGGACCGGTTCCGGTGGCGTTGGGCGATGTTGATCGGGTGGTGGCGATTGGTTCGGACATGATGATGAAGGCGGTCAAGGACGCGCGTCACGGGGTGTTGAAGGACATGCTCAAGCCGGGCCATGCCGGCCTGGCGTCGATCAATTCGCCGATGCAATGCATGATGAAGGAAATCTGTGCCCAGTGCTTGCAGCGCCATGTGGACCCGGTGACCGGCAAGCAAAGCGTGGTGTTCAGTTGTTTCAATCAGGACCAACCGTTGGATCTGGTGGACTTTGCCAGCTTGAACGCGCGTTTGCGGCAAAACGCGGTGTCGGAAAAGCTCACCGCGAAGTGGATTGAACACTGTCAACGCGGTGATTGAGGATCGGTTGACGCGAACCGTGCGGGGCCGTACCTTGCGGCCCTCATCTTAAACCGTTGTTGGATATTTTAACGCTATGTCTTGTTCTGCCCCTGCCGTGTCCCCCAGAGCCCATGACCTGGCCCGCGACGCCAAAGCGTGGCCGTTTGTCGAGGCCCGGGCGTTGGAAAAACATCTCGGCGGGAAATTGCCTGAGAAGGGCTATGTGCTGTTTGAGACCGGTTACGGCCCGTCGGGGCTGCCGCACATCGGCACCTTTGGCGAGGTGGCGCGGACCACCATGGTGCGCCGGGCGTTTGAAGTTTTGACCGGCATGGCGACCCGCCTGTACGCCTATTCCGACGATATGGATGGCCTGCGCAAGGTTCCCGACAACGTGCCCAACAAAGACATGTTGCAGTTACACCTGGGTAAGCCGCTGACCGAAGTCCCCGACCCCTTTGGCACCCATGACAGTTTTGGCGCGCACAACAACGCGCGGTTGCAGACGTTTTTGGACGGTTTCGGGTTTGATTACGAATTCAAATCGGCGACCGATGAATACAGAGCCGGGCACCTCGACGCGACGCTTTTGAATATTTTGAAAAACCACGACAAGGTGTTGGACATTATTTTGCCGACCCTGGGGGCGGAACGCCGCTCCACCTATTCGCCGTTTTTGCCCCTGTGCCCCGATACCGGGGTGGTGTTGCAGGTCCCGGTGGTGGAAACCAAAGCCGCCGATGGCACCCTTGTTTACAAACGCGATGACGGTCGTTTGATCGAAACGCCGGTGACCGGCGGGCATTGTAAATTGCAGTGGAAAGCCGATTGGGCCGGGCGTTGGACCGCGCTGGACGTTGATTATGAAATGTCGGGTAAGGATTTGATCGACAGCGTGCGTTTGGGGGGGCGGATTTGTCGGGCATTGAGCGGCACCCCGCCGCTGAATTTGACCTACGAGCTGTTTTTGGACGACCAGGGCCAGAAAATTTCCAAATCCAGGGGCAATGGCCTGTCGATGGAAGACTGGTTGCGCTACGCCACGCCCGAAAGCCTGTCTTTGTTCATGTACCAAAAACCCAAAACTGCAAAACGACTGTTTTTTGACGTGATCCCCAAAACCGTCGACGAATACCTTTCGCATCTCTCAAAATATGACGATCTGGATGTCAAAGACCAACTCAACAACCCGGTGTGGCATATTCACGGCGCTCACCCGCCCACCCCCGAGGCGGAAGGGTTGAGCTTTAATATCTTGTTGAACCTGGCCAGCGTGTGCGGGTCCGATGACAAATCGGTGTTGTGGAGCTTCATCACCCGTTATCTGCCGGGGGCCACGCCGGACAATTCGCCCATTCTGGATCAGTTGGTCGGCAATGCGATCAACTATTATGCGGATTTTGTGAAACCGAAAAAATCTTACCGCGCCGCCAATGTGCAAGAACTCGGCGCGCTGCAGGATCTGAAGGCAAAACTTGAAAGCCTGAGCCCCGACACGTCGCCCGCAGACATTCAAAATGAAGTTTATGAAATTGGCAAAACGCACGGTTTTGAAAATCTGCGCGATTGGTTCAAAGCATGCTATGAAATTTTACTGGGTCAGCATCAAGGCCCGCGCCTGGGATCGTTCATCGCGCTGTACGGGATCGGTGAAAGCATCGCCTTGATCGACAAAGCCTTGGCCGGGGACGATTTGTCGATTTAATCGGGGCTAGAGCAATTGCTCTATTGCGTGGCCCAGATGATGCGCGCGAGCCACTGCACATCGGTGCGCAACACGGTTTGGTCCTGGTCGGCGAGGTTGAAGGCCCCGAGTTCGATGCGCTTGGCGGTTTTGCGTTTTAAGACCCTGACCATGACCTCATTGGCAACGGTTTTAACCACCACCCGGTCGCCCCGGCGCAGCCCGCATTTGGGCGATGCCACCAAAATATCACCATCGCGAAACACCGGCTCCATGCTGGAACCAAAAATTTCCACGGCAAAGGCATGGGGGTCGGTGAACCCGGGAAAGGCGATTTCATCCCAACCCGCGTTGGGATAACCGTCGCTGTCGAAGGCTTCCGGTGCGCAGGCCTGGGGGAGGCCGATCAAGGGCAGGTTGTGAGGGGGAGAAATGTCACGGTTTTCAACATAAGCGACGAATTCGGTCAACTCCGCGCCGGTGGTGTTGAAAATTTTGGAAATGCTTTCGGTTGACGGCCACCGCAGTTTACCGTCACGGGTGATGCGCTTGGACTTGTTGAAGGTGGTGGGATCTAGCCCCGCTTTGCGGGCAAGCCCCGAGGTTGACAGCCCATAAGCCATCGCCAATTTGTCCACCGCTTTCCAAACGTCCGTGTGCGTCAACATGGGAAGATTATCTCATTTTAGACGCAAAATGTCATTAGGAGGAAAAACCGTTCAAGCAAGTCCATCAAGGGGCAGGGGTTTTTTACAGTCCTTTTTTGCCGTCGGGGATGCACGCCAAAACCGTGCGGGCGGCGGTGGGGATGTGGGTTCCGGGGGCAAAAATGGCCGCCACTCCGGCGTCTTTCAGGGCCTGGTGATCGTGATCGGGAACCACCCCGCCGACGATGACGACAATATCGTCGGCGTCGCGTTTTTTCAGTTCGGCGATCAGTTCGGGGACCAGGGTTTTGTGCCCGCCCGCCTGTGTTGAGACGCCGACCACATGAACGTCGTTTTCCAGGGCTTCCTGGGCGGCTTCGGACGGGGTTTGGAACAGCGCCCCGACGTCCACTTCAAAGCCCAGGTCGGCAAACGCGGTGGAGATAATCTTCGCCCCACGGTCATGGCCGTCCTGGCCCATTTTGACCACCAACATGCGCGGACGGCGCGCGTTCCGGGCGGCGAAATCTTCGACCTCCCGGTGGGTCTGGATGAAGGCGTCGTCGTCTTTCAAGGCCTGTCCATAGACCCCGCTGATGGTGTGTTGGGTGGCCTGATAGCGCCCGAAAACGTCTTCCAGCGCGTCTGAAATTTCACCCACGGTGGCGCGCACGCGGGTCGCCTGGATGGCGAGGTCCAATAAATTTATATCTTCCGACCGGGCCTCCGACCGGGCCGCTTGACGCAAGGCATCCAGGGTTTGATCGACGGCACCTTGATCGCGGCTGGCCCGGATGTCTCCCAGGCGTCGAATTTGGGCGTCGCGCACGGCGGTGTTGTCGACATCCAAAAGTTTGATGGGGTCTTCTTCTTCGCGGGCATATTTATTGACCCCGACAACCACGTCGGCACCGCTGTCGATGCGCGCTTGTTTGCGCGCGGCGGCTTCTTCGATGCGCCGTTTTGGCAAACCCGATTGCACCGCGCGGGTCATACCGCCGAGATCCTCGACCTCTTTGATCAATACGCGGGCGTGTTCGGCCACCGCATGGGTGAGGCTTTCGACATAATAACTGCCCGCCAGCGGGTCGACCACTTTGGTGATGGCGGTTTCTTCTTGCAACACCAATTGGGTGTTGCGGGCAATGCGCGCCGAGAAAGGCGTCGGCAGGGCGAGGGCTTCGTCAAGCGCATTGGTGTGCAAACTTTGCGTCCCGCCCAAGGTCGCGGCCATCGCTTCAACCGTGGTGCGGATGACGTTGGTGTAGGGGTCCCTGGCGGTCAACGAGACCCCCGATGTTTGACAATGGGTGCGGAGCATCCTGGAGCGTGGATCCTGGGGGGAAAACTCGTCCATCAGTTCGGCCCACAACAGGCGTGCGGCGCGCAGTTTGGCGACTTCCATGAAAAAATTCATGCCGATGGCGAAGAAAAAAGACAATCTGGGTGCAAAACTATCCACATCCATGCCGGAGCGTATGGCGGTGCGCACATATTCGATGCCGTCGGCGATGGTGTAGGCCAATTCCTGCACGCACGTGGCCCCGGCTTCTTGCATGTGATAGCCGGAAATGGAAATCGAATTGTAGCGCGGCATATGTTTGGATGTGTAGGCAATGATATCGGACACGATCCGCATGCTGGGCTCGGGCGGGTAAATGTACGTGTTGCGCACCATGAATTCTTTGAGAATGTCGTTTTGAATGGTCCCCGACAGGTGCGCGGCGGCGACGCCTTGTTCTTCGGCGGCGACAATGTAACCCGCCAACACCGGCAACACCGCCCCGTTCATGGTCATGGAGACACTCATTTTGTCCAACGGAATGCCGTCGAACAATATTTTCATGTCTTCAACGCTGTCGATCGCCACCCCGGCCTTGCCGACATCGCCGGTAACCCGCGGATGATCGGAATCGTAACCGCGGTGGGTGGCCAGATCAAACGCCACCGACAGGCCTTTTTGCCCGGCCTTGAGGTTGTCGCGGTAAAAGGCGTTGGAGGCTTCGGCGGTGGAAAAGCCCGCGTACTGGCGCACCGTCCATGGTCGCCCGGCATACATGGTGGCGCGCGGACCGCGCACGAACGGATCCATTCCGGGCAGGCTGTCGAGCTGTTCCAAACCCTCTAAATCGGCGGCGGTATAGAGCGGCTTGATGTCGATGCCTTCGGGGCTGTGCCACACCAAATCATCCGGGCTGTGGCCTTTGAGTTCCCGTGTTGCAAGCTCTTGCCAGCGTTTGAGGGATGGCGTGTCGCGCATGTTTTTGGTCTCCATTTCGCCCCGTCTTTTCGCCCTGTTCAAAGACCCAGTATAGCCGGGCTGAGGTGGGGAACATATTCATTTTAAAAGGTGCGAAAGGCATCCCCGTGTCAACTGCCGGTGGTGGAGTTATCCACAACATATTGTGTCTATGGGCGTGCATTTTTGCAAAATGTTGTTATTATCGCTCCAGCAGCACATCGGGGCCGCAGGCTCGGAATAACGGATTTTGGCACATGCCCGGGGCGCAAGGCAGCTCCCGCAAGACGCCAAAGAAAAACAGAATGGATGGATAAGTACCGTGGAATGGACCCCTGAACGGATTAAAGTTTTGATCGCCCTGTGGGAAGAAGGTTTGCCCACCAGTGAAATCGGTCGGCGCCTGGGCGTGACCAAAAATTCTGTGGTTGGCAAGGTCCATCGCTTAAGCCTTAAAAAGCGTCAATCGCCGATCCGCCATGCGGGGAGTGCCGGCACCACGCAATCAAAAAAAGCAAAAAAGGTTGTGGCTCAGGCTGAGACATCCCCGCCCCGCAGTGGTGGTGATGTGGTGCGCCTGGAACAGCTGACCGCAGCCATGTGTTGCTGGCCGGAAGGGGAGCCGGGCACCCCCGATTTTCATTTTTGCGGCAAATCTGCGGCACCGGACAAGCCCTATTGCGAAGCCCATTGCGCGCGCGCCTATGTGAAGGTGTCCAAAGACAAAAAACGCGTGGTGGCGACCGTTAACCTGCCCAAGCCCAGCAACGATACCGAAGCCGCCTAGCGGTTTTCCTTCCCCCGGGTGGTCTTCGTGACGACCCGGGGCAACCTTAAGGCCCTCACAATCTCCCGATGGCAGTCCGCCTGAGGGATCCGATTGTGGGGGCTTTGTGTTGGTGTTACGTGCTCAACTCCAAAACTCCGTCGTCTTGCAATTGATTGGTGGTCTCGATGATGCGAATGACGGCTTCGCCCAAAAGCCCCTCATCAAGCCCGTCGGTGAAGCGAAATTCCAGATCTTCTGAGATCATTTTGTGTTTGCGCGCACTCATGTTGTCGAACAACTTGGCGTGCACTTGGGGGTCGTTTTCGGTGGCCTTGAGAAACATCAACAGATCATCGTCGGCAATGGTGAGGATCAGCTTTTGTAAACCCGCATCATTGCCACCGGTGAGGCGTTGGGCCAGATCGCGGGCTTCTTCGGCGGGGGATGGCGAGGACACGTCACCCGATGACAGCGCGAGCACCGCCGCTTGCAACAATGCCTTCAACTCAACGGTGGTGAGCGTGTGGGTGATATCGTCAAAAGACAGGGCATAGACCCCATTTTGAGCTTTTCGAACGCTGATTTTCATATCTGCGTGGCCACCTCAATATGTTTTACGTGCTGCTAAAGCCTTTCATATTCGGGGTGAATTGACAAGTGACGCCTGGCACACCATGTTGAGCATTCACATACGAAACACCATTCCACGAAGAAGAGAGACACCATGACGGAACGCATTTGGACGGTCTATTTGTCGGGCGAAATTCATTCCGATTGGCGCGAACGCATCGCCCGGGAAGCGGAAACTTTGGGGTTGGCGGTTCAGTTCGTGTCGCCGGTGACCGATCACGAAACCTCTGACCGTTGCGGCGTTGATATTTTAGGCGCTGAGGATCAGCCTTTTTGGGCGGACCATAAGGGGGCTAAGGTCAATGCCTTGCGCACCCGGGTGTTGATGGAACAGGCCGATATCGTGGTGGTGCGGTTTGGCGATCAATACCGTCAATGGAATGCGGCCTTTGACGCCGGTTATGCCGCCGCCCTGGGCAAGCCCCTCATCACCTTGCACGACGCCGGGTTGACCCACGCCTTGAAAGAAGTCGACGGGGTCGCGCTGGCGGTGGCTGAAACGCCGGAACAGGTGGTGCGGCTGCTGACCTATACTCTTAAAGGCACCTTGTAAAAAATGCTTACAAAAAAGGATGGTGGAGCGCCTTAAGCCGGATGGCTGAGGCGTTCGACCAATTCTTTGAGCACCGCGTCGGCACGGTCGGGTTCAATTTGGCAGGTGCCCGCGTTGGCGTGACCGCCGCCGCCGTATTCCAGCATCAGGGAACCAATATTGACCGCGTTGGCGCGGTTCAAAATAGATTTACCCACCGCCAGGATGATTTTTTTGCCATCGGCCTTGTGGGTCATCTGAACGGAAACATCGCAATCGGGATACAATGCATAAATGGTGAAGCGATTGCCGGCACAAAGGGTTTGTTCGTTGCGCAGGTCCATCACCACGACATTGTCGAACCGTTGACTGCAGGCGCGCAGTTGCAGTTCAAATTTTTCTTCATGCTCAAGATACAGATGGGTGCGTTCTTCGACGTCGGGGATCGTGAGTATTTCATCAACCGGGTGATGACGGACATAAACCATCATGTCTTTCATCAGCTGTTCGTGGCTGATTTCAAAATTTTCAAACCGCGACAGTCCGGTGCGCGGGTCGAGGATGAAGTTCAGTAACGTCCACGGCTCCGGTGCCAGGATGTCTTCCTCGGAATAGTTGGCACTGTCGGCCTGGTCGACGGCCTGCATCAATTCGTCGGGGATGGAGGGAAATTTGTCCTTGCCGCCAAAGTAATCGTAAACCACCCGTGCCGCGGATGGGGCGTCGGGGTCAATAATGTGGTTGTCGTGTTCACCGACGCGTTCGGCTTCGCTGACGTGATGGTCAAAGCACAGATGCACGCCATCCACGTAGGGCAGGTTGGTGGTGATATCATTCGGGGTGATGGCGACCTGGCCGTCTTGCATCGCTTTTGGCTCGGCAAAGACGACATCGTCGATCAGTCCCAATTCAATCAGTAATCCACCTGCGACGACACCGTCGAAGTCGGCACGGGTTACGAGACGGTATTTTTTGTCGTTGGACATCACACTCATTCTCTATGTGTCAACATTTGTCTAAGCCTTAAGTCAGGGCATAGACTCCCCTCTGTCCCTGGACAGGTTTAAATTTATCGCTTACGCCGAGGACGGTTTCCGCACCGCCCAGGAACATCATGCCGTCTTTGGGTATCAGCTTGGCAATTTCACCGAGAACTTTAGCCTTGGTGTCGGCATCGAAATAGATCAGGACGTTGCGGCAAAACACAATATCAAATCCGCCAAGTTGCCTGAGACTATCCAAAAGGTTCCAGTGCTTATACGTGACCATGTTTTGAATTTCAGGCTTAATTTGCCACGATTCGTCTTTTTTATCAAAGTACTTTAACAGCAACTGGATTGGCATGCCGCGTTGCACTTCGAATTGCGAGTAGGTTCCCGCCGCAGCTTTTTTAAGGATGTCGTGGGAAATATCGGTGCCCACGATGTCGACTTTCCAGCCCGTCAGCTTTATGCCCAATTCCTTGAGGACGATGGCGATGGAATAGGGCTCTTGGCCCGAGGACGCCGCCGCGCACCAAATGCGCAAATGTTTTTGCGTTTTGCGTTTTTCCAGGATCGGCGGCAGAACTTCGTCACGCAGTAAATCAAACGGTTTGATGTCACGAAAGAAAAACGACTCATTGGTCGTCATCGCTTCGATAACTTCAACGATCAGGGCTTCTTCCTTGCGGGTGCGCATCTGCCCGATCAGGTCTTCCAGACCCTTCAAGCCATGCTTGCGGGCAACCGGCATCAGCCGACTTTCCAGCAAATAGGACTTATCAGGCGTCAGCACAAGACCAGAGCGGCCTCGGATCAGCGAGCTGATGAATTCAAAATCTTCGGGGCGCACGTCGGGGTACTCCGTGGCGGGCTGTTAGATCAAACCCACTTGCTGGAATTTGGCCTGAATGATGTCAGAATCGAACGGCTTCATAATGTATTCGTTGGCGCCGGCGGTCATGGCTTCCTGGATGTGGTCAAGGTCGTTTTCCGTGGTGCAGAAGACCACGACGGGCTTGTCGCCACCGGGGCTTTTGCGCAATTCACGTAAAAAGGTGATCCCGTCCATCACGGGCATGTTCCAATCGAGCATGATGGCTTCAGGCATGCTGACCAGGCAGGCATCCAGGGCCTGTTGACCATCTGCGGCTTCCTCGGTTGCGAATTCCAATTCCTGCAAAATTTTGCGGGCGACCATACGAATGACTTTGGAATCGTCAACAATGAGACAAGTTTTCATTGTTTAGAATCTTCTTTCCAAGGGTTACCTGGGGGCTCAGATAAAAAATACACTGGATTTCTCCAGAATTTTTTAAACCACGGATTATGGCTCAAGCCACGGCCCTGTGGCACACGGCCTTGTGGCGAGGGCCTGCTTTCTTAATTTAACTCTCTACAATTAAGGGCAAGGGTCCTGAAACCGCAAGGCGTTTTTGTATTTAATTCGTTTTTTTACGTTTTTGGCGGACCCGTGATGGAATTGGTGCGGTGGTCCGGGCGGACTCTGCGGCGGGTTAAAGCCCCAGCGTGCGGCGCAGTTGATCTTGGCGGATGCCGTCTTGGCGGAGACTGCAGAGCGTCCGGGAGGTGTTGCGTTTGGCCAGACGTCGACCGTCGGGGGCGCTTAAAAGCTTGTGGTGCAAATATTGGGGGGGTGTCAGGTTTAACAGGTGTTGGAGCAATCGGTGCACGTGGGTGGCGGCAAAAAGATCCTGTCCCCGGGTGACCAGGGTGACGCCTTGCAGATGATCGTCAAGGGTGACAGACAGATGATAGCTGGTGGGGGTGTCTTTGCGCGCCAGGATCACATCGCCAAACTGTTTTGGGGTGGCCGTGATGGTGCCGCGCTTTTGATCGGTCCAGTACAGCGGCCCGGCCTGGGCCGTGGCGCGGGCCATATCCAGACGCAAGGCAAAGGGATGCCCGGCGGCTTGGCGGGCTTGACGTTGGGCCGGGCTGAGGTGGCGGCAGGTACCGGGGTACAACGGGCCATCGGGACCCGAGAGAAGATGAGGCGCGCTGTTGGCGGCCTTGATTTCGGCCGTGATTTCGGCCCGGGTGCAGAAACAAGGATACAATAAATTTTGCGCGGCCAGACGGTCCAACGCGGCCTGGTAATCGGCCATGTGATCGGATTGGCGGCGCACCGGGTGATGCCAATCAAGGCCCAGCCACGCCAGGTCTTCATAGATGGCGTCTTCAAACTCACCCCGGCAGCGTCCCGTGTCGATATCTTCGATGCGCAGTAAAAAACGCCCAGGCTCCGTATGCGGTGCCGGATCGTTTTGCCCAGGGTTGGCGGCTTGATACGCAAACAGGGCCGCATAGGCATGGCCGATATGCAATAGACCGGTGGGGCTGGGGGCAAAGCGGGTCACCACCGGGGCCGCGATGGGGCCGCCGGTCGTGGGGCCGGGGCGGGGATGCGGGCGGTTGGGCTGAGCATGGGTCATGGTCTTTAAGATGAAAGCAAAGGGGAGATCGCGCAAGGGCCAGGTGGCGCGCATGCAAAGAAGTGTGAAAACATCCAAAATAACCCGTTTTGGTGTAAAGTTTTGGTAACGCTCACCATATACAGTATGGTTATGGGACGTATCGGGAGTTTCATTGGTGAACACAAGACACCCCACAAGACCCCTCGTCCGGCAGGTGGATTTGTTTCGGCGCGGCGATTTGTTTGCGTTCGCGCCGCGGCTTGAAATATACCGCGTGGCGGTGCCCGGGGGGAACGCATGAACGGCCTGCAAACCTTGGTTTTGAACGCAGATTACCGGCCTTTGTCGTATCATCCGTTGTCGCTGTGGTCGTGGAAAGACGCGGTGTCGGCGTTGTTTTTGGACCGGGTGAATTTGGTTGAGAGCTATGACCGCGTGGTGCGTTCGCCGTCGATTGCCTTTAAGGTTCCGTCGGTGGTGGCCTTAAAACGTTACGTGTCCTTCAATGGCCGACCGGCGTTTACCCGCTATAACATCTATTTGCGCGATAATTTTACCTGTCAGTATTGTGGGCAGGGGTTTTTCCCCGGGGACTTGACCTTTGATCATGTGATGCCACGTTCGCGGGGCGGTTTGACGGAATGGTCGAACGTGGTTGCGGCGTGTTCGCCGTGCAATTTAAAAAAAGCCGACCATACCCCGGATGAAGCTTCGATGCCGTTGATCCAGGACGCGTTGGAGCCGTCGGTGCGGCGCCTCAATCAGGTGGCGCGCCGCCAACCGGCCGCAAACATGCATCACAGCTGGCTCGACTATCTGTATTGGGACAGTGAACTGGAATTGTAGAGGTCATGGTTCGGCTGTTTTTCCCTTCAAAATCCCTTGCGTTGCGCGCCTTTGTGGGTATAGTGCGCGCATCTTAAGTCCTTCCGGGAATGTGGATGGTGCCCTTCGTTGGCAGTCTTCCCGCCCTTTTGGTTCCTCAATTCGGGGCTGATCGGGACTACCGGGACAACAAATAACGTACTGAAAAACAAGGTAGAAATAACCATGTCGAAGCGTATTCGCTCGAAATACAAAATCAATCGCCGTCTGGGCGTGAACCTTTGGGGGCGCCCGAAGTCTCCGGTGAACGTGCGAGATTACGGCCCCGGTCAACACGGACGTCGCCGTTCCAAGCCGACCGATTACGGCACCCAGTTGATGGCCAAACAAAAGCTCAAGGGCTACTATGGCAACATCTCTGAAAAGCAGTTCCGCAAATACTACGCCGAAGCGGTGCGCCGCAAGGGCGATACGTCTGAAAATCTGATTGGTATTTTGGAAAGCCGCCTGGATGCCGTGGTCTACCGGATGAAATTCGTACCGACCGTGTTCGCGTCCCGCCAGTTCGTCAACCACGGTCATGTTCGGGTCAACGGTAAGCGCGTCAACATCCCGTCCTATATGGTTGAAGATGGCGATGTGGTCGAAATCAAAAGCGGCTCCGAAGTGATCCCGATGGTCATCGAAGCGCTGAATTCGTCCGAACGCGAAGTCCCCGATTACATGGACGTCGACGCGAAAAAGGGCAAAGGCTCCTTCATCCGCGTGCCGAAACTGGAAGACGTGCCGTACCCGGTGCAGATGGAACCGAACCTGGTGATCGAATTTTATTCGCGCTAAACGCCGAAACCAGGATTCAAGACACCACAATTCAATACAAAAGGCCGCCCCGACACCGGGGCGGCCTTTTTTGTGCGCGGATCGAGTCCCCGCCGGTCGGCGGGGTGGGCTTAGGCCGCTTGGTAGGTGATGCCTTTGTCGTCGAACAATTTTTGCAGTTCACCGGCTTCGTACATTTCCTTGATGATGTCGCAGCCGCCGACAAATTCGCCTTTGACATACAATTGCGGGATCGTCGGCCAACTGGAATAGGCCTTGATGCCCTCGCGAATTTCCTGGTCCTGAAGCACGTCAACGCCTTTGAATTTGACCTGCAGGGTGCTCAACGCGCCGACCACCGCGGCGGAAAAACCGCATTGCGGGAACATTGGGTTGCCCTTCATGAACAGCACCACGTCGGTGCCGGAAACTTCGTCTTTGATGCGGTCGAAAACGCGATTGTCACTCATTTTAAAAAACCTTTGCATAAGGGAAACCGGGGCGCTGGGGTGCAGCCTTTGTTGTTCAAAAAGATATGGGCGACGGTTCGCTAAAGTCAATGCGGATGGGGTCTGAAATGTGACAATACGACCATGGCGGTGAATTCAGCTTGCCTAATGCGCGTAATTATATAATTTTAAATATATTAATCTTAATGCGTGTAATCAGGAGGATCTCAAGGTGGACACCAGGATTGAAGCGATGTTGCCCAGGCCCGCACAAATGAAACGCATGAACCGTGACCAGCGGATTGCGGCGGAACTGGAAATAGCCACGGAACTGGGGGTGCCTCACGGTGGCGTGATCCCGATGGCCGATAATTTTCGCAGTGTGGAAACGACCTTTCATGAAACCACCCAGGTTGGCCTGCAGCGCCCATCGGCCGAGGTGATGCGGCGCAACGACGATGATGTTCAGCCGGGCTCGATGTCTATGGTCGATCCTTTGGGCTTGGGGGGATGGTCCCAATTTGCACCGCAGCTTTTGGAACGTCAAGTGCTGGCCTATGCGGAGCGGATGGATGAGCAGACTTTGGCCGCGATGGTCAAGCAAATTGCGCCGCAATTGAACGCGCTGGGGGCGTTTGGCAAGCAGGCCAGGCGGATCCGTTCGCTTCAAGAAGATTTGTCCGAACGCGCCTTTGGCAAGCGGGCTCTGGCGGCGATGGCGAACAAGAGCAGTGGCGGAATTGAAACTTGAGGTTCTGTTTAAACGTCACATTCAGAATGAAAACAGGAGGAAACCATGACGGTTTTCGGTGAATTTTTTAAAGACGGTAACTTTTCCGGGTCCCGCTACACGGCGGAATTGACCAACAATTGGCGCTATTATTGGATGAAATTCGGATCCGATTTAAAAAATGAAGTGTCGTCCATGCGCGCGCGCTCTTATGACGGGCGCAGCGGCAACGCTTATGGCTTCACATCCAACGATTTTTCAGGGGACATGGCGACCCTGAATATGGCCAACAATTGGACCTGCTGGTGGAGTTCGCTGGGTGCCGCGATGAACGATGACATTGAATCGGCCCTGCTGATCAATCGCAGCACGGATGAAATCGAGCTGAATATGAGCAGCCTGCTGCAAACGTCGTTTGCCACCGCGTTCGATGCCGCGACGACCGGAACCGAGGTGAGCCGCAGTGGCGATCCCAAAGTGTACGCGGTTTTTTGGCCGAGTTGGGACGGCAGCCGCAAATTTGTGCGCATCGAACAAAATATGACCGTCGATATCAATTGGTGGCCTGATTATGAAGCTCAAGTTCAGTACGACATTTACTTTTATGTATCGGGGGGCCAGGTCAGGGCCCATGTCGCGCGGACCCGGACATGGGTTGAGGGCGGTATTTTTTCCAACTCGATCAAGAATGAATTGCACCCCAAGATGGTCGCGGGAACAAGCGATCTGAATGATAAACTGACCAGTGGCTTGGGATTGCTCAACGGGCTCAGTTCCCTGCGCGGCGGATTTCGCAGTGTGTATCTGTTGCCCGGCAACGCGCCAAGCATGCCGCCCCCCCCCGGTAATGGGGCGCGGATGGGCTCGGCGTATGAAAGCTCCACCGTGGTGCTGACGTTCTAGCCCCCTTATAGAAAGACCTTCATCAGCACGCGGTGCGGATCAGGTGTCTTCAGGGGCGGAGGTCTGCAGACCCAACGCGTGCAGTGCCTGGTCCATGCTGCCTTTCAAGGCCGCATAGACCATCTGGTGTTGTTGCACCCGCGATTTGCCGACAAAAGCCTTCGAGACCACCCGGGCGGCATAATGGTCGCCGTCACCACGCAGGTCTTCGATGTGAACTTCGGCGTCGGGCAGGCCTTCTTTGATCAGGCGTTCGATCTCGGCGGCTGGCATGGCCATGGGCGTTCTCCTTCGGTTTTAGAGCCAACTTAATGTTGGTCTGGATGGGCCATGTATTCGGGCATCCAGGCTTCGTGGGCGGTGGTCAGCTCGTTAACGGATATGGTTCCGCCACCCCCGATGGTCAAGGCGTCGCCGCCAACACGTCCGATTGTGCGCGCCGCCACGCCCGCCGCCGTGGCCAAGGCGACCAACGCCTGGCCATCGGGGGTGGTGCAAAGATATCGCGCCTGGTCTTCGCCAAACAACCATGCGTGCAACGGCAGGGCGTCGCTGTGGTCGTCAAGGGTTGCGCCAAGGTTTGATTTCATCGCCATTTCGGCCACGCCCACGGCCAACCCGCCGTCGGAAAGGTCGTGGCACGCGGTGATGGATCCGGCCAAAATTTGCCCCCGTACAAAGTCGCCATGGCGGCGCTCGGCGGCTAAATCCACGTGCGGTGGGGGGCCGTCGGTGCGCCCGGCGCATTCGGCCAGGTATTGCGACGCGCCCAGGTGTCCGGCGGTGTCGCCGATCAACACAATGGCGTCGCCCGCCTGGACAAAACCCATGCCGACGGCCTGATGGACGTCCAAAATGAGCCCCACCCCGCCGATGGTCGGGGTCGGCAAAATGCCTTGGCCGTTGGTTTCATTGTACAACGACACGTTGCCCGAGACGACCGGGTAGTCCAGCGCCCGGCACGCTTCGCCGATGCCTTCGATTGCGCCGACAAACTGGCCCATGATTTCGGGCCGTTCGGGGTTGCCAAAATTCATGTTGTCGGTGATGGCCAACGGCTGTGCGCCGGTCGCGGTGATGTTGCGGTAGGTTTCCGCCACCGCTTGGCGGCCCCCTTCGAGCGGATCGGCAAACACGTAGCGCGGGGTGACGTCGGAGGTCATTGCCACGGCTTTGTCGGATCCGTGAATGCGGACCATCGCCGCATCGCCGCCGGGACGGCCAAGGGCGGTGGTGTCGCCCATCACCATGTGGTCGTATTGTTCCCACACCCAGCGTTTGGAACAGCCGTTGGGGCTGCCAATTAAGTGTTTGAGCGCCGCCATAACATCGTCGGGCGCGGCGATGGCGGAGGGCGGTAGGGGGGCTTGTTGCGGTGTCGGGATGTGTGCACGGTCATATTCGGGGCTGGCTTCGGCCAGCGGGTCGATGGGCAGGTCGGCGACTTGTTCGCCTTTGTGGAACAAGCGCATCCGTCCGCTGTCGGTGATTTCGCCAATGATTGCGAAGTCCAGTTCCCATTTTTCGAAAATCGTCCGGGCCTGGTCTTCTTTGCCCGGTTTCAGCACCATCAACATCCGTTCCTGGGATTCCGACAGCATCATTTCATAAGCCGTCATGTTGGTTTCGCGTTGAGGCACGTTGTCCAAATTCATATCAATGCCGACCCCGCCGCTGGACGCCATTTCAAACGACGATGACGTCAGGCCCGCGGCCCCCATATCCTGAATGGCGACAATGGCGTCGGTTTGCATCAGTTCCAGGCAGGCTTCCAACAGAAGTTTTTCGGTGAACGGGTCGCCAACCTGAACGGTGGGGCGTTTTTCTTCGGTGTCGGCGGTGAATTCCGTGGACGCCATGGTCGCCCCGTGGATGCCGTCGCGCCCGGTTTTGGAGCCCACATACACCACCGGATTGCCGATCCCGGCGGCGGCGCAATAAAAGATGTTTTTGGCATCGGCCAAACCCACGCACATGGCGTTGACGAGGATGTTGCCGTCATAGGACGGGTCGAACTCACATTCGCCGCCGACCGTCGGCACGCCCATGCAGTTGCCGTACCCGCCGATGCCTTCGACCACGCCGTGGACAAGGTGGCGGGTTTTTTCATGGTCGGGGGAGCCAAACCGCAGGGCATTCAGGTTGGCGATGGGGCGCGCGCCCATGGTGAACACATCGCGCATAATTCCACCGACCCCGGTGGCGGCCCCCTGGTAGGGTTCGATGTAGCTGGGATGATTGTGGCTTTCCATCTTGAAGATGATCGCGTCATCGTCGCCGATGTCGATGATGCCGGCATTTTCGCCCGGGCCACAGATCACCCAGGGGGCCTCGGTCGGCAGGGTTTTGAGCCACTTTTTCGACGATTTATAGGAACAATGTTCCGACCACATGACGGAAAAAATACCCAGTTCGTTGATGTTGGGCTCGCGTCCCATGATGTCGAGAACCATTTGGTACTCTTCATCGGTGAAGCCGTGTTCCTTGATGATGTCAGGGGTGATGTCAGTCATGTTTTCAAGGTCCCCTTACGCCGCAAGGCTTTGGACAAGGCTATCGATCATCGGTTTGCCGTCGCTGCCGCCGAGCAGCGGATCGACCAACCGTTCGGGGTGCGGCATCAGGCCAAGCACGTTGCCCGCCGGGTTCAGGACCCCGGCGATGTCGTTGATGGATCCATTGGGATTGTCGAGATAGCGAAACGCCACCTGGCCGTTGCCTTCGAGGGCGGCCAAGGTCTCGCTATCGGTGAAATAATTGCCGTCATGGTGGGCCACCGGGTAGGTCACGGTGGCGCCTTGGGCGTATTGGCGGGTGAACGCGGTGTCGGTGCGTTCGACCTTGAGGGCAACGTCTTTGCAGATGAATTTCAAATTGGCATTGCGCATCAAAACGCCCGGCAACAGGCCGCTTTCGCACAGCACCTGAAAACCATTGCAGATGCCCAAAACAAGGCCGCCGCGTCGGGCGTGCCGGACCACTTCGGCCATGATCGGCGCGCGCGCCGCCATCGCCCCGCACCGCAGGTAATCACCATACGAAAAGCCCCCCGGTATGGTCACCAGATCATAGCCGGAAAGGTCGGTTTCGCGGTGCCAGACCATATCGACGGGGGCCCCGATGGAGCGTTCCAAAGCAACCTGCATATCGCGATCGCAGTTGGAGGCGGGGAAAACAATCACGCAGGCTTTCATCGCTTTAGCCTTCAATGTCGATGGTGTAGTTTTCAATGACCGTGTTGGCGAGCAGCTTTTTGCACATCTGCTCGACCGCGGCGCGGGCCTTGTCCGGGTCCGTTTCGGCCAACTCCAGTTCAATGAACTTGCCTTGGCGGGCCTCATCGACGCCACCAAATCCCAGCGCGGCAAGGGTGTGCTCGATGGCCTTGCCCTGGGGGTCAAGGACGCCGTTTTTCAACGTGACGTGAACTTTGGCTTTCATAGGGCCTCTCTGCGGCTGGCGAAACAAGGGCTGAGGCCGGACCTTGTGCAGGGGATCCGGCCCCGGTGGCGGTGATGTTATTGCAAGGTGTCGGGGCCGGGCAGGTCGCCGGGGCCCGATTCGGGCAAAATGCCCAACCGCCGGGCGACTTCTTGATACGCCTCTTCGACGTTGCCAAGGTCGCGGCGAAAGCGATCCTTGTCGAGCTTTTCATTGGTGTTCATATCCCACAAACGGCAATTGTCGGGGCTGATTTCGTCGGCCAAAATGATGCGCATTTGTTCGTCATCCCACACCCGCCCGAATTCCAGTTTGAAATCGACCAAGCGAATGCCGATCCCCAAAAACAGTCCGGTCAGGAAATCGTTGATGCGCAGCGACATGGACATAATTTCATCCATGTCGGGCGGGGTCGCCCAGCCGAACGCGGTGATGTGTTCTTCGGAAATCATCGGATCGTCGAGGGGGTCGGACTTATAATAGTACTCGACGATGGAACGCGGCAACGGGGTGCCTTCGGGCATGTCAAAGCGTTTGGCCAGCGATCCGGCGACGATGTTGCGCACCACCACTTCAACGGGGATGATTTCAACTTCGCGGACCAACTGTTCGCGCATGTTGAGACGGCGAACAAAGTGGGTGGGGATGCCGATATCGGCCAGTTTGGTCATCAAATATTCGGAAATGCGGTTGTTCAACACGCCCTTGCCGGTGATGGTGCCCTGTTTCTTGTTGTTGAAGGCGGTCGCGTCATCTTTGAAATATTGAACCACCGTACCGGGTTCGGGACCTTCAAAAATTACCTTTGCCTTGCCTTCGTACAACTGCCTGCGTTTGGCCATGATATTTGCTTTCCGTTGGTGGTGCGAGGTGGCCGATGTTCATTGGGCCACGGCATCTTGTAAGACCGGGCTGATATAGCACTTGGGTGATTAAAATACTACGGTTTCCCACGGGGTGATTTCAGGCTGTCCGCCGCGAAACCGCCAAACAGCCGATAGCGCCGGTTTTCCCGGCTCAAAATGGGCCCGGGGGAGGGCAATCAACGAACTGGACGAGGTGCCAAAACCATCGCCGCTGTCGATCAGCATGGCACTTTCAGGATTCCCGTCCGGCGCGGTTTCCCGGGATTCCAACAGCGTTTGCCAGGCGGCCCAATCGTCGGTGTCGGGATTGGGCGGGGGGGCGGCGGCAAACCGGGGGCGGTGGTGGCGTTGGCGCGCCGATGCCGCTTCGTCGCCGAGGCCGTGGGCGGTCAACATCGACAGGCCGGGGCCGATTTCGCTCACCTCCACGGGGTGTTGGCCGGGGCGTGCGGCGATCCAAAAAGCGTCGCGGGCATCGCCAATGAACAGGTTAAAGGGCCGATACGCGTCCGGGTCCAGATGAGCCAGGGCCTCGGCGGCGGCGCGGGCCTCGGCGTGGTCGAGGGCTTCCAGAGGCAATTCGCCGCGCGATCGTTTGTCGGTGGCAGGCCCCAAAGTGCCCGGACGGTTGAGCACCGCCGCCACGACGGCGTAATCGTTGACCCCCAACCAGGTGCCCCCGGCCAAGGTGTCCAGCCCGGCGGTGACATCGGCGCGATCGGGCCAATGGCGCGCCGGGGACTGCCAGGGGCGGGCGCGATGTTCATCGCGGTTGGCCCCAACAATCAGTGGCCACGGGTGATCGGGGCGGCGTAAAATGACAAGAGTGCACATAAGCGCAAATGTATAGCGCAATTGTGGCTAAAAAACCGTTTTTTCTGTGCGGGATTTGATGGCACATTGCGCTCCCTTACGTGTTGAGGTTGCGCATGGCAGAACGACTGCGTACATATACATGAGAGCCTCTTGATGTGAGGAAAACGTGGATTTACTTTGGCATGATGTGGCGCATTGAAGCGTGACCATGCCGTGCAAACAAAAGGGATACGGGTGCATGTCGGATAGCTTTCAGGACCGCGAACACAGTTTTGAGGCCAAGCATAAACTGGATGCGGAGTTACAATTCAAAGCGGAATCGCGGCGCAACAAGTTGTTGGGTCAATGGGCGGCGCAACAGATGGGCATGAGTGGCGCGGACGTGGATGCCTATGCCAGGACCGTGGTGATTGCCGATTTGGACGAACCCGGCGTCGAGGACGTGATGCGCAAGGTTATGGGCGATTTTCAAAGCCGCAATATCGCGGTCAGCGAAGACGAGGTGCGGAGCGAGTTGAAACGCCTGATGGGCGTCGCCATCGAGCAAGTGAAGGGCGATTTCGAACCCTTGGGCGACGATCACGGCTGACGTTAAACCTGGTATAAGGTGACAAAAAACCCGGCGCACGGAACCGCGCCGGGTTTTTTGTGTGCTTTTCGATCAGTCTTCAACGCTAAATTGGCCCATCATGCCGCCGTCTTCGTGTTCCAATATGTGACAGTGGTACATGTAATAGCCTTTGGGGTCGGAATAAGGGCCGGTTGGGAGGAGGATTTTCACCGCTTCACCGGCCTGAATAGTCACGGTGTCCTTAAATCCGCTTTCGACCGCCGCCGGGGCCAGGCCGCCCCGGCTGAGAATTCGAAACTGGCTATTGTGGATGTGTAACGGGTGCGCCATGGGCGAGGTGTTGGTGAGATTCCAAATCTCAAAGGTGTTCTTTTTCAGGCGAAAATTAACCCGTTCAAGATCCATGGTTTGGCCGTTGATGGTGAAACCACCGCCCGCCATCATGCCCATCATGCCCATTTCCAAATTGAGTTTGCGGGTGGCGGCAATGGCGGGCATGGTGCGGTCAATGGGTGGGGTCAGGGTTGTGGGCACGGTGTGCCCGGTGGTTTTGGCGGTGCGCGCGTCGATGTACAAAATATCCATGGTCTGGTCGAAGCCCATCATGCGCATCGGTCCAAAAGCGACGTTTCCGGCTCCTTTTAAGCTTTGCAAGATCAGGTCTTTTTTGTCGGATAAATCGACCAGGATGTCGAACCTTTCGGCCGGGGCCATGGACAGTTGCCGAACCGTGACGGGCCGTTCCAACAATCCACCGTCCGATGCAATCACCTGGAACGGACGACGGTCGCTGAACGCAAGTCTGTAAAAACGTGCATTGGAGGCGTTGGTCAGGCGCAATCGCAATAATGTTTTTTGGGCGGTGAGCAAGGGGGCGATCACGCCGTTGACCAATATGGTTGAACCGTGTTTCCCGATCATCCGTTCGCCCATGGTGGAAATATAGCGAAACGCGCCGTTGGCTTCGAAATCCCGGTCCTGGATGATCACCGGCAAATCATCGACGCCATACTCTTTGGGGATGTCCAGGGCGTCGGATAAATCGTCGTCGATGATCAGCGGTCCGGCCAGTCCCGCGTACACCTGGGGGGCGGTCTGGTGATAGGCGTGAGAATGATAAAACAAGGTTGCTGCGGGCTGGATGATATCAAATTCAGACACCCACGTGGCCCCGGGTTGAATGCTTTGGTGCGGGCCGCCATCCATGTTCGCGGGCAGCGTCATGCCGTGCCAGTGCACCGTAGAGGCGACATTGAGGCTGTTGGTGGTGCGCACCGTGATGCGGTCGCCGCGCCGAACCCGGATCAACGGGCCCAGGTAATTGCCGTTGAAGCCCAGGGTCGGGGTCATCTTTGCGGGGATGAATTCTTGTTGACCGGCTTGAATGTTGAGGTCGAATTCAACCTTGTTGCCGTTGCGCCGTGCACGGGCCTGGGCCGGGACCTGAAACGGCAGACCGGATGGGTTGGCTTGGGCGGGGGAAAAAATGGGGCCGACAAAAGGGGTCGATAAAACCCCGGCGGCCCCGGTGGCATAGGCAACGGTTTTTAAAAAGCGCCGGCGCGATTGGTGAGATTGGCGGTTGCTCGGGGGCATCACGGCCTCGGGTCCATGTGTTGGCAAGGGGGGCGTGTTGGCAAGGGGAACTTTGACAAGACTGGACCGTGAGTGTGTCTGGGAGATTTCTCAAAACGGCTGTTTTGTAACCGAACGTGACGGCGGCCAAATCAGATGAATTTGCGAAATTGCTTGGTGCTGTCGAACAGCTCTTCCAGGGTTTTTATGCGGTCCTTGGTTTCATCCCACGTTTCGGTTTGTACCGCGGCAATCACCGCTTCGACGATGAACAAGGTGACCACCGAAGAATCCCACGCCGATGGTGCCTCGATGCGGGAATGGAAACTGTGGGTGGCCAATTTAGACGCCGGCGAGCCCCATTGGTCGGTGAACAGCACCAACACCACCCCTTTTGCCGTGGCCATTTCCGCCAGGCGTAAGATGTCACGTTCATAACGGCGGATATCGAACGCCACCAGCACGTCTCCGGGCTGCATGTTCAGCACATAATGCGGCCAGGTGTTGGAATTGGATGCGACCAAGGTCAAATGGTCGCGGATCACTTGCATGTGGGTGAAAAAATAATCCGCCAATGACCGCGTGATGCGCCCGCCGACCACATGCACGGCGCGGTCCTTGTCGGCGAGCAATTTGGCGACCGCATTGAAGTCATCGGGGTCAAGCTGGCGCAGGGTTTGGCGCATGTTGTCCATCACCGCGTCGGCAAAGCGGTTGAGAATATGGGTGTCGGGGACGTTTTCGGTCCACCGGTTGTGTTTGGTGATGGGGTTGGAAATGGTTGCTTCAACTTCGTTGCGCAACGCCGCTTGCAGTTCGGGAAAGCCTTTGAAACCAAGTTTTTTGGCCATCCGCACCACCGTTGGCGTGGAGACGTTGGACGCATCGGCAATGGTGGTGATGCTGCCCAAACCGGATACCGGGTAGTTTTCCAGCAGGGTGTTGGCCATCTGCCGTTCTGCACGGGTCAGGTTGTCAAACAGACCGCGAATGCGCTGTGCAACGGTCAAATCCTGGGCAGTAGTCATGTCTGATGGGGCCCTTACAGTTGAACTTTATGCTCTCATACTAAGCATGGATGAAGAAAATTCGCCACAAAAGTTTTTTTAGAAGCAATCGTTTCAGAAATTAACTTGACAGCGCTGATATTTCTGAAAATATATGTACATAACGAGACCTTGGGGAATGGGGGGCGCCTAACAGCTTATGCATAAATCCGGGCTTATGCGTGAAAACGCTCAAAAAAATACGGTCGAAAAGGGTGAGGTTCAGCTGCTTAACGCGGATGGGCACGGTAACCTGATTTTTGTCTGTGAGCACGCGTCCAATTATGTGCCGGATGAGTTTGCCGATTTGGGCCTGGATGCGGATGCGTTGCGCAGCCATATCGCCTGGGACCCTGGCGCGTGGGCGGTGGCCCGGCATTTGTCGGCGGCGTTTGATGCGCCGTTGGTGGCACCGGGGGTGTCGCGGCTGGTTTATGATTGCAATCGGCCTGCTCAAGCGCAAAGCGCGATCCCGCAAAAAAGCGAAATTTATGACATTCCCGGCAACATCGGGCTGAACGATGCCGACCGCCAGGCGCGGGCGGAACGGTTCTATGGGCCGTATCGCCAAGCCTTGTCGGCGGTTGTCGACGGCGCATTGGCGGCGGGCCGTCAACCGGCGTTTGTCACCATTCATTCTTTTACACCGGTTTACAACGGCACCCGGCGAACGCTGGATCTGGGCATTTTGCACGACAGCGATGCCCGTTTGGCGGATCAATTGATCCGCGCCTGCGCCGCCGACGGTGACCTGGTGGCGCGCAGCAACGAACCTTATGGGCCAAAGGATGGCGTGACGTACACCTTGTCCGAACACGCCACCCGGCACGGTTTGCTGAATGCGATGATCGAAATTCGCAATGACCTGATCGGCGATGACGATGCCCATCATAAAATGGCCGTATGTTTGGAAAAATATTTACGCACCGCGTTGGCCAGCCTTGATGCCAGCCAGCACGTAACGGAGGCCGTATAAATGGCTTTTTCCAAACTTTATATTCGCGTTGTCGACGCGGTTAATTACCGCATCGGACGGGTGATGATGTACAGCCTGTTTGGCATGTTCGCGGTGCTGTTGTGGTCGTCGATTTCCAAAACGTTTTTTTTGCCGTCGTTGTGGACGCTTGAAATCGCGCAATTTTTTATGGTTGCATATTACATTTTGGGGGGGCCGTACTCCATTCAACTGGGGGCCAATGTGCGCATGGATTTGCTCTACAGCGCATGGGTGCCGAGGAAAAAAGCCTGGGCCGATGCGCTCACCGTGCTGGTGTTGATTTTCTATCTCGGCGTGTTGCTCTACGGCGCGGTGGACAGCACGACGTATTCTCTCAAGTACAACGAACGCAGCCCCACCGCATGGCGGCCACTGCTGTGGCCGATCAAAATCATTATGACGACGGGTATCTTTTTAATGCTGTTGCAAGCCATTTCTGAACTGTTCAAAGACATTCTCCGCATCAAGGGGGAAGACCTCTGATGTCTTATGAACTGATCGCGCTTTTGATGTTTTCGTCGATGATGTTGATGATGTTGACCGGCCAACGGGTGTTTGCCGCAATCGGCGGGGTGGCGGCGTTGGCGGCGTTGACCCTGTGGGGGGTCGGTGGGTCCGATCTGCCGTTTTCGGCGGCGATGAAGCTGATGAAATGGTATCCGCTGCTGACCTTGCCGATGTTTATTTTTATGGGCTACGTGTTGTCGGAATCCAAGATCGCCGACGATCTGTACAAAATGTTTCACGTCTGGATGGGGCCGGTCAACGGTGGTCTGGCGATTGGCACCATTGGTTTGATGGTGCTGATTTCGGCGATGAACGGTCTGTCGGTGGCGGGCATGGCGATCGGTGCCACGATTGCGCTGCCGGAACTGTTGCGCCGTGGTTACGACAAAAAAATGGTTACCGGGGTTATTCAGGCCGGATCATCGCTGGGCATCCTGGTGCCGCCGTCGGTGGTGTTGGTGCTGTACGCCATGATCGCCCGCCAACCGGTCGGGCAACTGTGGCTGGCGGGGATTCTCCCCGGGCTGATGATGGCGTCGATGTTTATCGTTTACATCGCGGTGCGGTGCCATTTTCAACCGCATTTAGGTCCGGCGTTGTCGAAAGAAGAACGCAACGTGCCGTTAGCTGAAAAACTGCGTTTGCTGCGTGCGGGCGTCTTGCCGTTGGTGATTTTTGCCACCATGATGGTGCCGTTCGTCAACGGCTGGACAAGCCTGGTGGAAAGTTCCGCGATTGGCGCGCTGGCGGCGTTTTTTGCGGCAATCCTTAAAGGCCGCATGAGCAAGGCTGTGCTGGAAACCACGGTCCGTCAAACCCTGGCCGTTTCGTGCATGTTCATGTGGATTATCTTGGCGGCGATGGCGTTTGGCGCGGTGTTTGATGGCTTGGGCGCGGTCAAGGCGATTGAAAACCTGTTCACCGAACGGTTGGATTTAAGCCCTTGGGCCATCCTGATTTTGATGCAATTGTCGTTCCTGGTGATGGGAACCTTCCTCGACGATACCGCCATGCTGGTGATTGTGGCACCGCTGTATGTGCCGTTGGTGAACGCCTTGGGGTTTGATTTGATCTGGTACGGGGTGCTTTACACCGTCACGACGCAAGTTGCGTACATGACCCCGCCGTTTGGATACAATTTATTTTTGATGCGCGCCATGGCTCCGCCAGAAATCAGCATCAAAGATATTTACGGCTCTGTTCTGCCGTTTGTTTTGGTGATGCTGCTTGCGTTGGCCTTGATTATGGCGTTCCCCGACATCGCACTGTGGCTGCCGCAATATGTCTACTCGTAAAGCCGTTTGGGGAGATCTGTTTTCGTTAAGTTGAGTACTGTGCATAAACTTTGAAAAAACAAACCAGGGAGACGATCATGATTACACGTCGTAAGTTACTCACAGCTGCGGGGGCCGCAGGGGTTGCGGGTGCCGCTTCTTTGGCAGCGCCGTCGGTGCAGGCTAAATCCAACAAAACCATCAAGTGGCGTTTGCAGACTTACGCCGGTGCCGCGTTGGGTGAGCATGTTATCAAACCGGCCATCGACAGCTTCAACAAGATCGCCGGCAGCGATATGCAGATCGAACTGTATTACGCCGATCAGTTGGTGCCCACGGGCGAGCTGTTCCGGGCCATGCAAAAAGGCACCATCGACGCGGTTCAGTCCGATGATGATTCCATGGCATCGCCGACCGAGGTCACCGTGTTTGGGGGCTATTTCCCGTTTGCCAGCCGTTATTCTCTGGACGTTCCGGTGCTGTTCAACCAATACGGACTGAACGAAATCTGGCAGGAAGAATACGCCAAAGTTGGCGTCAAGCACCTGTCCGCGGGCGCTTGGGATCCATGCCACTTCGCCACCAAAGACCCGATCCGCAGCCTGGAAGACCTAAAAGGCAAGCGCGTCTTTACATTCCCGACCGCGGGCCGGTTCCTGACCCAGTTCGGCGTCATCCCGGTGACGTTGCCGTGGGAAGACATCGAAGTCGCCATGCAGACCGGCGAACTTGATGGCATTGCGTGGTCCGGCATCACCGAAGATTACACCGTTGGCTGGTCGAAAGTGACCGACTACTTCCTGACCAACAACATCTCGGGTGCCTGGGCCGGTTCGTTCTTTGCCAACATGGATCGCTACAACGAATTGCCGGCACATTTGCAGGAATTGTTGAAGATCACCATGGACAGTTCCCATTACTATCGTCAGTGGTGGTACTGGGGCGGCGAAGCAGCCTTGCGGGTTAACGGCAAGGACATGGAACTGACCTCGATTCCCGATGCGGAATGGGCCACCGTTGAAAATGCGGCGATCAAATTCTGGGATGAAATTGCGGCTGAATCCCCGACCAAAGCCAAGGTTGTGGATATCTTCAAGAAGTACAACGCCGATATGGTCAAGGCCGGTCGTCCGTACCGTTACGGTTGATTTGATCCGTTGACTTAAGGTTGTGCGGCAAGGTTCGTTAGACCCTCTGGTCCTTGCCGTTCAGATAGCCCCTCGGGATGCGTCCCGGGGGGCCGTCGGGTCTTTTTAATTTTTTTTGAGTTGTGAACCAACCAGGTGATAAATATGGCAGGTAAGCTGACGTTTGATGAGCTGAAACAAGCGGCCCGGGACGGCGAAATTGATACGGTTTTGGCCGTCCTGGTTGATATGCAAGGCCGCCTGATGGGCAAGCGCATGCATGTTGATTTTTTTGTCGACAGCGCCTGGGAAGGCACGCACAGCTGCAATTACCTTCTGGCGACCGATATGGAAATGGAGACCATTGACGGTTATAAGTCGACCGGATGGGAATCGGGCTATGGCGATTACGCGATGAAGCCCGATATGGACACCTTGCGCCGCATTCCGTGGTTGGAGGGGACGGCCCTGGTGATTTGCGACGTTCTGGACCACCACACCAATGCGCCCATCGCGCATTCGCCGCGCGCCATCTTGAAAAAACAGATCTCCCGTTTGGAATCGTTAGGCCTCAAGGCGTTTATGGCCACGGAACTGGAATTTTTTCTGTTCAAAGAAAGCTACGAAGAAGCCCAGGCGACGCACCACGCCAGCCTGACACCTTTCAGTGCCTATAACGAAGATTATCATATTTTCCAAACCACCAAGGAAGAAGACATCATGCGCGCGATCCGCAACGGGTTGAACGGCGCGGATGTTCCGGTGGAAAATTCCAAGGGCGAGGCGTGCGCCGGACAGGCCGAAATCAACGTCCGCTACGCCGACGCGTTGACCATGGGCGACCGTCACGCGATCATTAAAAACGGCTGCAAGGAAATCGCCTGGGCCAAGGGCCGTTCCATCACCTTCATGGCGAAGTGGAGTTATGAGGCGGCGGGCAATTCGTCGCATATTCATCAGTCGCTGTGGACTTTAGATGGCAAGTCGGCGTTTTATGATCCCGATGCCGAATACGGCATGTCGGATCTGATGCGCCATTATTTGGCCGGGTTGCTGCACCACGCCAGCGAAATTACCTATTTTCTGGCCCCGTATATCAATTCCTACAAACGCTTTATGGAAGGGACTTTTGCCCCAACCAAGGCCATTTGGTCGAAAGACAACCGCACCGCAGGCTACCGGATTTGCGGGGCCGACAGCAAGGCCGTGCGCATCGAATGCCGGGTTGGCGGGGCTGACCTGAACCCCTATTTGTCGATGGCCGCCTTGTTGGCGGCGGGCATTGACGGGTTGGAAAACAAGCACACCCTGGAAGCAGAATTTTCCGGCGATGCGTATAACGGCAAAGACGTGCGGGAAATTCCCACCACTTTGCGCGATGCCGTTGAACAATTGGACAACTCCAGGATGTTGCGTGCCGCCATGGGCGACGATGTTATCGACCACTACGTCCATGCCGGACGGTGGGAACAGTTTGAACAAGACCGCCGCGTCACCGACTGGGAAGTCCGGCGCGGATTCGAGCAAGCCTGATCGCGAACAAGCCACAAGAGAAAACAGCTATGACAAAAATGATCCAGTGTATCTCCCCCGTGGATGGTTCGGTGTTTGCCGAACGTCCGTGTGCATCGCTTGACGATGCCACCGCAAGCGTCGCCAAAATTCGCGCCGCTCAACCGGCCTGGGCCGCGAGGCCCTTGGCCGAACGCATCGACCTGGTGCGCGCTGGCTTGAAACGACTTGGCGAAATGAACGACGAGGTGGTCCCCGAACTGGCCCACATGATGGGCCGCCCGGTGCGTTACGGCGGCGAATTCGGCGGCGTGAATGATCGCGCCAGTCACATGGCCGAGATCGCCGAAGAGGCCCTCGCCCCGATCATCGTCGAACACAGCGATGCGTTTGAACGGCGCATCGTTCGCGAACCCCACGGCGTGGTTTTGGTGATTGCGCCGTGGAACTATCCCTACATGACCGCCATCAACACGGTTGCCCCGGCCCTGATCGCAGGCAACGCGGTGGCCATCAAACACGCCAGTCAGACTGTGCTGGTCGGGGAACGCATGGTTCGCGCGTTTGTCGAAGCGGGCGTGCCCGAAGACGTGTTCATCAACTTGTTTTTGGATCACGGCACCACTTCATCCCTGATTGGCGCGCGCAGTTTTGATTTTGTCAACTTTACCGGTTCGGTGGGCGGTGGCCAGGCCATCGAACGCGCGGCGGCGGGGACCTTTGCCGGGATCGGTTTGGAACTGGGTGGCAAAGATCCGGGTTACGTCATGGATGACGCCAACCTGGACGGGGCGGTGGAGACCTTGATTGACGGCGCGATGTTCAATTCCGGTCAGTGTTGCTGTGGGATCGAACGCATTTACGTGGTGGCGTCCCTGTATGACGCGTTTGTCGAAAAAGCCGTGGCGATCGTGTCCGCCTACAAGCTGGGCAACCCGCTGGACCCCGACACCACCATAGGCCCGATGGCGCACAAACGCTTTGCCGATGAAGCCCGCGCCCAGGTGGCCGAGGCGATTGCCGACGGAGCCACCGCACTGATCGACCAGGCGTTGTTCCCCGAAGACGACGGTGGCGCTTACCTGGCACCGCAAATTCTCACCCATGTCACCCACGACATGCGGGTGATGCGCGACGAAACCTTTGCGCCCGTGGTGGGGATTGTGAAAGTTTCCGATGACGAAGAAGCGATCAAATTGATGAATGATAGTGATTTTGGTCTGACCGCTTCGCTGTGGACCCAGGACGCAGAACGCGCCGCGGCCATTGGCGCGCGTCTGCAAACCGGCACGGTATTTATGAACCGGGCCGATTACGTCGATCCGGGTTTGTGCTGGACGGGTTGCAAGGGAACCGGACGCGGCGGCGCGTTGTCGCAAATCGGTTACCACAACCTGACCCGCCCGAAATCTTATCACCTGAAGAAAGCTTAACGTCATGTCTTTGACCGCAAATTGGAACTATCCCGCTCCGATCCGTTTTGGTGCGGGTCGGATCCGTGAAATTGCCGACGTGTGCGCCGGGGCGGGCATCAAACGTCCGCTGTTGGTCACCGACCGGGGCTTGGCAAACTTACCGATCACCCAGGACACATTGGATGTGCTGGACGCCGCCGGCCTTGGCCGGGCGATGTTCTCAGAGGTCGACCCCAATCCCAGCGATGTGAATTTAGCCGCCGGAGTGAAAGCCTATAACGACGGCGACCACGACGGAGTGATCGCGTTTGGCGGTGGCTCGGGCCTGGATCTGGGCAAAGTGATTGCGTTTCAAGCCAAACAATCCCGCCCGGTGTGGGATTTTGAAGATATTGACGATTGGTGGACGCGGGCCGATAGCGATGTCATCGCCCCGATCATCGCGGTGCCGACCACCGCGGGCACCGGGTCGGAAGTGGGCCGCGCCGGGGTTTTGACGAATTCCAAAACCCACGTCAAAAAAATTATCTTCCATCCCAAAATCATGCCGACGGTGGTGATCTGCGATCCCGAATTAACCGTTGGCATGCCCCAGGTGATCACGGTTGGCACCGGCCTGGATGCGTTCATCCACAGTCTGGAAGCTTTCAGCTCGCCGTTTTATCACCCCATGAGTCAGGGCATCGCCCTGGAAGGGATGCGGCTGGTCAAAGAAAACCTGCCGCGTGTGTTTGCCGATCCCAACGATATCGAAGCGCGCAGCCATATGATGAGCGCCGCCGCCATGGGGGCCACCGCGTTCCAAAAAGGCTTGGGAGCGATGCACGCCATGGCGCACCCGATTGGGGCGCTGTACAACACCCATCATGGTATGACCAATGCGGTGGTGATGCCGGCGGTGTTGAAATTCAACCGTCCGGCTATTGAAAAGCGCATCTCGGCCGCCGCCGCCTATCTGGGCATCGACGGCGGGTTTGATGGGTTTTATGACTATGTCTTGCAAATTCGTTCCGATCTGGGTGTGCCCGATAAACTGGGCGGGCTTGGTGTTGGCGATGATCGCATTGATGAACTGGCGGCAATGGCGGTCGAAGACCCCAGCGTCGGCGGCAACCCGGTCGAACTGACCCTGGATGCAGCTACGGACTTGTTCAAAGCCTGCGTGTAAGGTTTTTGGTCTTGAATTGCTTGGGCCAGCGCCCCATTTTGCATACATGTGCAATGCGTTAAGCCCCGAAAAAGCGGTGATGTGGTCGGTCTTGTATCAAGACCGACCCATTTGCGTGCGTGCGACACACTTTACCCACCCGCCCTTTCGGGTGTGGTTTGGTGCGGTGCAGGATTTGCGCCGTCGGGGCGATCCGGTTACGGCCACCACCATTGAAAATCGTTTGCAGGCCGACCAGAAAACACTCGCGGCAAAATTCTACTCATTGGTGAAGCATGGTACATTCCACGGACAGACGATAAACATAACCTGATTGTATTGTCGACGGTGTCGTTTGGTGTCGGGTGCAGTCTGTGCTCAATGGCAGCATAGGCGTTGCCATAGATATCGTATTGATGGTATGCCGCTCATGAGGGGCGTGACGAGATACTCGTTTAAAGGGAATGGTATGAAAATTTTGTTGGTCGATGACCACAAATTGGTGCGCGCCGGATTGGTGTTGGTGCTCCAACAAATGGAGCCCGGCGTTGAATTGTTGGAGGCGGGAACGGGCCGCGAGGGTATCGAATTGGTGCACGGCTCGGCGGACCTTGATTTGGTTTTGATGGACCTGGACCTGCCCGGCGGCAGTGGTTTTGATGCGTTGAGTGTTCTCAATGATCAAACGCCGGATTTGCCGGTGGTGATTTTGTCGGCCATGGACGATCCGTCCATGGTCGCACGGGCGATGAAGCTGGGCGCGCGCGGATTTATTCCAAAATCGGCCAGCGGGGACGTGATGCTCAATTCTTTGCGTTTGGTGCTGTCGGGGGGCACCTGTCTGCCACCAGGCTATGGGGAAGAGACGCAAGGTGGTGCGACGGTTCCCAATTTGACCCATCGTCAATTGGAAGTTCTGCGGTTGATGGCGCAAGGCAATTCAAACAAGGAAATTGCTCGGGAACTGGGCATTTCGGAAAACACCGTGCGGGTGCACATCTCCGCCATCATCAGGGCCCTGGATGCGACCAACCGAACCGAGGCGGCGTATTCGGCGATGCGCCTGGGCCTGATTCCCAAGGCCACGCCAAGCATGGTTTAGCAACCCTGACCTGACGGCTTCTTTCGGGGGCGGTTTAGGTGCTCAAGGGCAGTGTGGGTTTGAGCGGGCGCGTCTCATTTACAACGCTGCGCGCCTCATTTACAACGCTGCGCGTCTCATTTTCAACGCTGCGCGGCAGGGCCTCATGGACCATAGCCATCAGTTCTTCGGGTTGGACGGGTTTGTGCAAAATTGGAAACCCGCTTTTCTTGGCCTCGCGCAGGCGTTCGGGTGCGGTGTCGCCGGTGATGATGATGGCGGGGATTTCGCGGGCAAGGGTCTCGCGGATCATGGCGATGGCGTCGCGACCGGTCAGTTCCGCATCGAGGCGGTAGTCGGCGATGATCAGATCGGGTTGGCGCGGTGCGCCGATAAATGCGCCGCGTATGGCGTTGGCGTGGGCGGTGTTAAAGGTTTGGGTGCTGTATCCGGCATTTTCCAACAACGTTCGAAAGCCCAACAAGACTTGATCGTCGTCTTCAATGATCACAATATGTGCGTTGCCGTGGCGGACCGAGACGGGCGAAAGGGTTTGTTCGTCTTGGGTTTTGGATGTGGATATGGGCACCTCGATCCAAAACAAGGATCCTTTGTCCGGGCTCGATTGACAGCCGATCCGACAGCCCAGCAGGTTCGACATGCGCCGCACGATGGACAGTCCCAAGCCCAGTCCCTGGCTGCGCTGGCGGGCCTCGTTGTCGATCTGGTAAAAGTCGTCGAAAATCAGATCAAGTTTCTCAGAAGCGATCCCCGGGCCGGTGTCACAAACCTCAAACCGCAGGTGTCGGCCATGATGCCGACAACCGACCAACACCCGCCCGTTAATGGTGTATTTGATGGCATTGTCGACCAGATTTCGGACGATGGTTTCCAACAGGGATGGGTCGCAATAGACGTGGGTCGTGCTGTCAACGGTGTGCAACTCCAGGTCCTTGGCCCAGGCGATGGCGGTTAATTCGCTTTGAATGCGGGCCAACACGGAACCGGCGCTAAAGTCCTTGAAGGTCGGCTGGATCACCCCGGCTTCCAGCTTGGAAATGTCCAGCAGGGTATTGAGCAACTCTTTCAGGGAGTCCAGAGAACTGCGGATCAGCGTGATGATTTCGCTCTTTTCCGGGTCGCTTTCTTTGCTGTCCAGGGCGTAGACAAAAAGGTTGAGCGCCTGCAAGGGCTGGCGCAAATCGTGGCTGGCGGCGGCCAGAAAGCGGGTTTTTGCGATGGACGCCTGTTCGGCTTCATCGCGCGCAGCCACCAGCCCGGTTTCGCGCAGGTGTAAAGTATCGACCAGATACTGCAACGACTGCGCCATTTCGGCGATTTCATCGTTTCCGGCGGTGTTGATTTTAACATGCGCGCCCTCGGCGTGGGCCAGCATGGACCGGCGCAGATCAGCCAGACGTTGCAACACCGTGCGGCTGACATAAAAAAACGTCGCCACCGCCACCAGGGTGGAAATAATAATGAACCCGACCATCGCCTGGATGGTGATGTCCATGGATCGGCTGGTGGCTTTGTTGGTGGCGCTGATGGCGGCGCGAATGTCGCGTGTGGCGAGGTCCGAGGTGGATACAAATTGTTCCGATATGGTGCGTGCGGCGCGTAAATTGGCCTGAATTTGATCAAACGTGTCGAGGTCGCGTTTTTTGACGCTAAAGATCCCGTTTTGGCCGAAGGTAATGGCGCTCAACCGGTCCAGGGTGCCTTGGGCACCGATCCTGGCGGCGCTTGGCAAAGAGGCCAACTGGCCGCGCACTTCAAAGAGCTTGCGGGTGGCGTTCTTGTTCAGCTTGGCCAGTGGGGCGGTGTGTTCAAGCCGGGTCGCGGTCATCAACATAAAAATAACCGAATGAATGGAGGCGTTCCATCGATCCAACGGGCCGGGCGGGGCAATCGTTCCGTCGGGCAAATTGGCACCAAATTGCACCGCCATCACGTCTTCTTGCAGTTGCATCATCTCGTCGTCAATTTCGCTCAGGCGCTGTGCGTAGGTGATGCGATTTTCTGTCAGGGCGTTGAGTCTCTTGTAGGTCTCAAACAGGTCGGCTTTGAGCTTTAAAAATTTTTCTTTGTGGTTGTCCGATAGGGCTTGGGATGAAATCCGGTTAACGGTTTCTTCCAGCCACGCGGCGTCGTCTTCGACCTGTTCGATGAGGTTTTCCCGGGTCCACGTGGTGGGTGAAATAACCAGGCTGGCACCGCGCCCGGCGACACTGACCGACAATTGGCTGATGTGCGCGGTGTTTTCCAATATTGGCAATTCGGTGTTGATCAGGGTGTCGTAATTGTCTTGAAAACGGGTCAACGCGACAATGAAGGCAATGCCGACCAGGATGGCGGTTATCGCGGTAAAACCAAGCACCCAAAAAAGCTTGGTGGAAATCCCGGCGTGCCCCTTGCTATCGAAAGAACGGCTGTGTTCGGGCGGGCGTGCCGTGCTCTTGCCATCCATGCATATTGATCCTCGAAATTTTAACCATTTGAAGCGAGCCTCCACGCAGGGCATGATTGACCACGAAAAGCGCAACACAAATGAGTATACACGAGTGAACACGAAAACGGGCAAGTGGAGTAAGACGGTGAAATGGACATTTGTGTTGACCTATGTCGCTTGGGTGGGCGTGGCGGCCACGCCGGGTGTCGCTCAAGCGGCGACGACCATCGATCAAATCAAAAACCGCGGCTATGTGGAATGCGGCGTGACGGATCGAAAACCGGGCTTTTCCGATCAAAACATGGATGGTCGGTGGAGTGGGTTCTATGTTGATTTTTGCCGTGCCGCCGCCGCCGCAGTGTTGGGCAATGGCGATGCGGTGCGGATTGAAAATTATTGGCTGAGCGCGTTGAAAGGCGGTGAAGTGGATGTTTTGCACGCCGGATCAACGTGGACGCTCGGGCGCGACACGGTCAGCGGGTTTGATTTTCCCGGGGTCTACTTTATTGACGGACAAGGCTTCATCGCGCACAGTCAACTGGGCGTCAAAACCCTTAAAGACGCAATGGCCCTGCCCAATCTCAAGGTCTGTGCCATCGGCCCGTCTTCCACCGCGATCACCAACATTAACGATTTTATCGCCACGAATTCTCTGTCTTGGGAGGTGGTGACAACCAAAACCATGGACGGTATGTGGCGGGCTTTTTTCGGTCTCCGGTGCGATTTGGCGATCCATGACCGGGCGTCTCTGGTGGCGGTGTATATTGGTCGTTTGAAATCCAGTAAAGACTTTATCGTCTTGCCCGAAGTGATCAGCAAAGAACCCCTCGCGCCAACGGTACGCGATGACGACCCCCAGTGGCGTGACTTGGTGCAATGGATTACATTTGTGACCATCGCCGCCGAAGAACGGGGCATCACCCGTGCCAATGTCGATACCATGGTGGCGACCTCCACATCGCCCGAAATACGCCGTTTGCTGGGGGTGGATGCGGGCTTGGGGAAAGGCTTTGGTCTGGACGACGCCTGGGCTTATCGGGTGATCAAGGAGGTGGGCAATTATGCTGAAATTTTCGCGCGCAACTTGGGGGCTCAGACAAAAATTAACATGGCGCGCGGGCTGAATCGCCTGGCTCGGGACGGCGGGGTGATGTATGCACCACCAATTTTGTGAGAGGGATATACTTTAAAATAGCAAGTGGTTGCAGGGCCGTTTTTATTGACACTCAGGGGATGTCGTGAGTACCCTTGAAAAAAGTAGGGAATAGAGATGTTTGTTGAGTGGTCGAAGATCGCTCTCAAGGGGAACCTACATAGAATGGGTGCCGTTTTACTTGTTGTGCGCATCGGCTTGGTCTTTTTTGTGATCGAGGCGATGGTGATGCTTGGCACGTCTTTGTTGCTGGCTGATTTGGACGTGGGGGCGAGGGCGTTACTTGACGCCTTGTTGTTGACCATATTCAGCGTCCCGCTGATATTTTTCTTGGCCGTCAGGCCGTATGTTCGGGCGCAAAAAAGCATTGAAAATGCGGCCGAGACCGCCCGCCAGCAGAGCGAAACGCACCTAACGCAAATTCTCGACGCGGTGGTGGACGGGATCGTTGCGGCAGATGAAAACGGTATCATTCAGACCTTTAATCCGGCGGCTGAGACCATCTTTGGTTACCGGGCCTCTGAGGTTGTCGGTAAAAGTCTCGATATGTTGATGCCGGTCCACGAAGCCCTGAACCATGGTTCACATATGAGCGCGTATGACCGCTTGGGACGGAGCTCGATCATCGGTTATAGCCGCGAAGTGACCGGGCAACGCTGGGATGGTTCGCAATTTCCGATGGATTTGGCCGTCAGTGAATTGAAAATCAATGGACGGCGTTTGTACACCGGGGTGGTGCGCGACATCACGAAGCGCAAACAGGCTGAACAGACCTTGGTTGACGCGAAAAACAAGGCCGAGCGGGCCAGCCGGGTTAAATCGGAATTCATGGCCAACATGTCTCATGAACTGCGCACGCCCCTGAATGCAATTATCGGCTTTTCACAGGTGGCCAGCGCGGAAATGTATGGCCCATCGGGCCATCCAAAATACAAAGAATACGCCCATGACATCCATGTGAGCGCCAGTCACTTGTTGGACCTGATCAACGATATTTTGGATATGGCGCGCATCGAGGCCGATAAATTTGAGCTGCGTGATGAAGACATCGACCTTGCTGAGGTGGCCAAAACCCCCATTCATTTGGTGCGTTCGGATCACGTTCAGGTGTCCAACAATGTGCCTTGTGATTTGGCGCTGTTGCGTGCCGACAAGCGCAGGGTGAAGCAAATTTTGCTCAATTTGCTGTCCAATGCGACCAAATTCACGCCGCCGGGCGGAACCGTTAACCTCAATGCTTTCGTGGATGCGAATGGCGCCATTGTGGTGCAGGTTTCAGACACGGGAATCGGTATGGACCCGGACGAGGCTGAACGCGCGCTTAAACCTTTTGAACAAATTGATTCCGGTCTCAACCGCAAGTATGAAGGCACCGGGTTGGGGTTGCCACTGGTCGAGCGGATGATGCATCTGAACGGCGGGTCGATGCGGATCGACAGTGAAAAAGGCCAGGGAACGGTGGTTTCCATTTTCTTTCCGGCCGAACGCACGCTCTTGCGCCAGAAATCGTGTGCGATGGCGGCGGATCGTTCTGCTTGAACGGGTGACGGCCAAAAACAATCCCCAAGGGCCTTGTGAAAGCGGTTGACAGAGGCACCCTCAGCCCTTATTTTCCGGCTCCAAGGGGTGAATTCGGCTCCACCATGGGGCCAATTCGGCACCGCTTGTTTTTTGAGGATAGACGCCATGAAGGTTCGCAACTCGCTTAAGTCCGCGAAGACCCGCGACAAAAACTGCGTCGTCGTGCGTCGTAAAGGCCGCGTCTACGTGATCAACAAACGCAACCCGCGTTTCAAAGCGCGCCAGGGCTGATCCCGATTTCGGGCGGTCGCGTTTATGTGACCCCTTTGGCGAACGTTTTTATAAAAAACCGCGTACCTCTGTTTTCAGGAGGACGCGGTTTTTATATGTCAAAATGTCGCTATGAATGTTGAAAATACGGGGAATGTTGAAAATACGGGGAATGTTGAAAATACGGGCATGAAAAAAGCCTTGATCCTGTATCGGATACAGGGGCCAGGTTGCGCCTGTGTCACGAAGCTGCGGGTTATCTTCCGGCCGATATCTTTTCCCGCTCGGTCGTCATTTATGCAGGTTGGTCGTATGGACGATAAAAAACTTATACGCTGGGGGTCTTGGGGAACATCCATAACGGCTGTTTGTTGTTTCACCCCTGTTTTGGTGGTTGTTTTTGGTTTTGCCGGGCTGACGGCCATCGTGAGTTGGCTTGATTATGGCTTGTTCCCGATGTTGTTTGCCTCCATGGGGGTGGTGGCTTATGCGCTGTATTTGCGCGCCGGGCGCAAAGGCGCGTCACCAATGGCGCCGATCGTGATTGTCGTTGTTGCACTTTCAGGGCTTTTGTTCTGGCTTGAGTTTAGATACGCATTGCGCATTTCCCTCGCGGCGACCGCCGCTGTTGGCGGGTATGGCTATTATTTGCGGGCATTGGTGCGCAGACAATCAGCTTAGGTCCGTATGGTTTATCCCCGTGTCGGGGTGCGCCATTTGAGTTTTCCGGTACGACACGCCACCCCGGCATAGGTCCGGGTGTCGCCTTGGCGGGTCAGGGATTGCGTGTAGGTGCGGCAAAACTGCCCATTTTTGGCTTTGTAGGTGAGTTGCGGTTCGACCCGGGTCGCGGTTGCGGTTGCCGGGTCGTTCCAGCTGCGGCTTTCGCCGCGCGGGGCATTTTCCAGAGCGTCTTGCCAGGTGCTGACAATGGCGTTGCGTTGGCGGCGGGGCAGGCTGGTTAAGGACGGTCGCACAGCGGTCAATTCACGCACGCTTTCGCCATTGGTTTTGTGATTTCTGCGGCGCAAAACATAGGTGTTGATCAGCGGGGCATAATACCACGTGTAGGACTGCCACCATTTGTTGCTGGCCGAACGTCGGTCGCATTTGACGCGGAAGGTATCAAATTCTCCGGCCAGTACGCGGACCCGCTCTGCCCCCTCGACCGCACAAGTCCATTTTTGTGCATATTGGTCTTCGCGTCCGGTGGTTTTGCTCACCGTCAGAGCTTCGGTCGTAAAGCTGGTTGAATTGCCGACAACCAGAGGCCACAAGACATCTTGGGGGATGCGCGATTGCTTGAAATAATCGGCCTTGGTGCCTTCGACGTATTTTTCAGGCAGGATAAAATTACGGTAATTGGTCGCCTTGCGGTTGCGTTTGGTCAAGATGTCAATGGTTTTGGCATCGGTGCCGGTCACTTGTTCGGACCAGCCGTTGGAAAAATAATATTTATCACCGACAAAAGGCTTTGGCAGTGGGGCGGCGGGGAGGGCAAGGTCGGGGAGTTCTTGGGATGAAAAGTATTGAGAGCTCGGTGTGTTAAACGGCGTTTTGAGCGATGAGCACGCTGCGGTGGTGAAACCAAGGGCACCCAGAATGGAAAATTTAACCAGATATTTTGCAGCCGTTTGAACCGGGGTCATGAATTTGCCTTTGATACGGTGGGTGTGTTTGGTCTTGGTCGGGCGATCAACCACGGGTCGGTTGGGGGCATGGCCGTGTATTGTGTGAGCCTGAATGGGTTACATTAACGGGCATCGTTAGCATCTTCCAGGATCAGGTATCGGGTTTTCCAGGTGCCTTGGTCGGTGCGGCAGGCCAAGCCATAGGTGGTTTTTGTTTGTCCCGTGGTGGTAACTTTTTTGCGGTATTCGCGACAGTATTTTCCCGCTTTGTCTTGGTACGTGCGCACCGGGGTGAACAGCGCGGACCGCAGGCTGTCGGGGTTGCGCCATGCCAGTTCGTCGCCGCTGAGGTTGACCTCAAGGGTGGTGTTGAGGGCTTTGTCCATGGCAGCCTGGTCTTGCATCAAGGTCAGGGAGGCTTGTTGTGCGAAATTTTGGGTGCGGGTCTGTGCATATTGAAAGCCACCCCCCAAACCCAGCAACACGCCGCCAACCACAGCCGCCAAGGCCAGGGAGATGCGCCACGGGGTGAGCGGAGGCGGCGCAAAATGCATTTCGTTCGAGGTGTGGTCGGGGGAGGGGGAGGTGTCGGCGTTTTTTGCAACGGCACCCAGAAGTTGGTCCGGCAGCGGTTGGTGCAGCGTGTCATGGAATGCAACGCGGCTTAACGCGGCCACGTTACGCAGGCTGTCGACAAATTTTTGGGCTTGGGGGGTGTGGCGCAATTTGGCCTCGACCTCGCGGGCCGTGAGGGGGTCCAACTCGCCGTCGACATAGGCGATCAGGGTGCTTTGGTCCAGATTTATCATGGCTGTGGGCCTTGTTTCATTGCGGCTAAAGTGGGCGCGGTCTGGGTATTTTTACCGGAACCGGGCGGGTCCACCATCTGGGTCAGCGCGGTGCGCGCACGCACCAGGCGGCTGGTCAGGGTGCCCATCGGAATCTGCAAAATATCGGAGGCTTCCTTGTAAGAAAGCCCTTCAACCGAGACCAGCATCACCACCGCGCGCTGATCATCGGGGAGGGCATAAATGGCGTTGCGCACGGCATCCAGGGTTAAGCGGGATTCCGCAGCATTGACCCCGTCAAAGGCATGCTCGCCTTGCTCTTCAATCATCTGAAGGTGGGCGTTGCGGCGTTTTTGGCTGCGGATTTGGTCGATGTGCGTGGTTTGAACGATGCGAAACACCCAACTGTCCAGACGGGTTCCCGGTTGCCATTGGTCGAGGCGCGAAATGGCTTTCTCACAAGCCGCCTGAACCAGATCGTCAGCCTCGACCAGGTTGCGGGTCAAACCTAAGGCAAAACGCCTCAACCGCGGCAGAATGGCGATCAATTCTTGTTGTGTGTGTGCGTTCAAGGCTTAAATTCACCCACTTTTTTAAAGGTCTTAAAAATGGCCGGGCCATAACAGGTGCCCCATAGGTTCGTCCGTATAGGTTTGTCCGTATCGCGTAAGGACAACGCCGTGTCGGGATTTTTCATCCCCGCCATTCAATATTTTTTTTATGTCATTTTTTCGAGAGGTCGGGATGAAAACACCTGGCAACGGCGTTGTCTGGGCAAGAGCGATTGAGAAAAAGAAACTTTGAACGCTCATTTTGGAGTGTTTCCATGAACCATAAGGATACCAGAACAATGGCGCATGCAAGGATTAAATCTGAACGAAAAACGGGCGCAATATCTTCGTTGTCACTTTGGAGATATGGCGTGGGTGATGGTGTTCAAGCCAGTGTGCGCAAGCTGGTGTTGGCAACCTCGGTCAGTGTTTTGGCGCTGACTTTTGCCCTGAGCCCGGTGCACTCCAGCCCCGACGGCCTTGTTTTTGGTTATGCGAAGTCATTGGCTGATGATGATGGTGGTGACAGCGACAGCGACAGCGATAGTGACAGTGACAGTGACAGTGACAGTGACAGCGATAGTGACAGTGACAGTGACAGCGATAGTGACAGCGACAGCGACGATGGGAACGCAGGTGGTGATGATGATGACGGTGACGACGGTGACGACGGCGAGGGGGACGCTGGCGACGATGTCGGCGACGACAGCGAAGAGCTTGGCGATGATGCCGATGATGCCGATGATGCCGATGATGCCGATGATGCCGATGATGCCGGTGTTGGGGCGGATGCGAATGCAAATGCGGGGGCTGGAACGGGCGGTACTGGCAGTACTGGCGGTACTGGCGGTGCTGGCGGCGGCGGAACGCCTGTTGGTAACCTCGGTGGATTGACGGGAGTTCCTGCAGATGTTGAAGCGGGGCTGGTCGGAAATTGGAATGGCGTCGGCCCGGCTCCGGTCGCACCGGCCGCTCCGGTCGCACCAGCCGCACCGGTCGCACCGGTCGCACCGGTCGCACCGGCCGCGCCGGCCGCACCAGCCGCGCTGGCCGCGCCGGCCGCGCCGGTGGCCGGGGGCCTTTAATCGCGTTGGATTGGTTGATCGACGCGAAGTTCCTGGATCCCCTCGGCCATTGGTCGGGGGGATTTTTTATCTGAATTTCAGTCTGAACAGGTCCTTTTAGATGGCCTTTCAAGGGGGGAGGCGATTACACTCTTGTGCGTCTTTGGGGCGTCCTTGGGTTGTTTTAACGTTGGTGTGGGTTGAGGTCTTGTGAAAAAAATATTCGTTGCTCTTGGACTGATCTTGGTGGTGTTGATTGGTGTGGTGGTTATCGGTCCAGGTTTTATCGATGCCAATGCGTTAAAACGCGAAGTCACCGCCCAGGTGCGCTCCGCCACGGGCCGCGACCTGACCATTGACGGCAATTTGCAAATTCGATTTCTCCCGGCCCCCACTTTGACCGCCAACGCGGTGCGCCTGTCCAACGCGGTGGGGGCGCAAAAGGCCGATATGGTGACGTTGAAGGCGGTCGAAGTGCGCGTGGCGTTGTTGCCGTTGCTGTCCGGACAGGTGCAGGTGGAACGCATCCGACTGGTCAACCCGGTGGTCAACCTGGAAAAACTCTCTGATGGGCGGACCAATCTGGATTTCTCCCCTGCGTTCTCGGGGGCGTCCTCGGGGGCGTCCTCCTCAACCTCTGGGGAACCACAAACCACGGTCCCGGGGGCGGTGTCGAAATCGGCGGGGGATGGGCTGAATATCCGCCTGGACAATTTTGAACTGGTTGGGGGGCGGATTGTCTATCTGGATGCGACCACCGGTGTGGTCGAACAAATCGAAAACCTTGAGGCCAATCTGCGGGCCGGGTCTTTGAACGGTCCCTTTGAAGCCAGGGGCCAGGCCCGGTTGCGCGGTGTGCCGTTGACCTTCGAGGTGTCTGTGGGGCAAATCATCGAACGGCGTACGGTTTCGTTGAACGCCATCTTGAACGCCCCCGGAGGAGGCCGTGCGCAAATCACCGGCGCGGGGTTGGGGCTGGGAACAGACCCTTATTTCAAAGGCAAGGTGAATGTGAACGGCACAAACCTGGCCCAGTTGATCGGTTCCATTGCCGCAACGGCGTTGACACCGGGCGGGGCTGGGGTTTTAGCGCAAAGCTTTGCCCTGGATAGCGCGGTGTCCGCCTCGGCCACAGGGGTGAATTTGAACGAACTTGATGTCCAGCTTGGAAAATCCCGGATTGCCGGTGATATCAAGGTGAACTTGCGCGATGGGGTTGAATTCGATGTGAATATGAAAGCGGGGGGCATTGACGTGGATGCCTTGCTGGCCGCGACCGCATTGCCCTTGGCGCGCGCGGGACAAAGCCAGGGTGAGGGGGCGGTGGCGAGCGGCCCCGACACACAAATTGCGCCGCGCCCCCCCCAAACCAGGGCCGAAGATCCGGGGGCTGGTCGGGGGTTTGCGTTTCCCAAAGGCGTGCGCGGAACGGTGCAAGTGGCGATTGATGCGGTGACGCTGAAAGGCAAACTGGTCAGCGATGTGCGCTTTGCCGCAGAACTGGCCGATGGGGAATTGGCGGTGAGCCAATTGCAGGCCATGGCCCCGGGGGTTACGGACGTGGCGATGTTTGGCTTTGTGCGCCCCAGCAACGGCGTGGCCCGTTTTGAAGGCGATGTGGAACTGATCAGTGCCGACCCCACCACGTTGGCGGATTGGTTGGGGGTCAGGCTGCCGGTTGGGGTTTCTGGGCGGGTCAAACGGATTGTCTACAAAAGCAAACTGAGCGCCGATGCCCGTCAGGTGGAACTCAAAGGTTTGCAAATCATCGCGGATCAATCGACGTTGCGGGGCGGGGTGACTTTGGCATTGCGCAAACGCCTGTCGTTTGGTGCGGACCTGCGCCTCGACACCCTCAATGTGGACACCTATGTCAGCACCAAAGGTGCCGCCCAACAACCCTTGGCGATGGTTGTGAATGCGTCGGTGCCAAACGACATGGTGGCTCAACAGGACCAACAATCCACAACCGTAAAGGTCGGGGATGTCATGAAAATATGGAGCACCCTGTCCAGGCTCAATGACTTTGACGCCAATTTGAAGGTCCGTGTGGGGTCTTTAACCCAAGGGGGAAAAACATTTAAGGATTTGCAGTTGGACTCCACCTTGTATGCGGGCGCGCTGACCTTGCGGCGCTTGTCTTTGGGTGATTTTCAAGGGGCCAGGGGCAGCCTTTCGGGAACCTTCAATGGGTTTGGCGGGGTCCCGGAACTGTCTCAGGTGAAAGTGGCGGCGCGGGTTAAAAATGCCCGGACATTGGCCTTGAAACTGGGCCTGGAAGGTCTGCCAAAGGGCCTCGGCGAGGTGGCGGTACAGGCCACGGCGGACGGATCGGTGCTGACGCCGCGTTTGGACGTGAACGTGAAAGCGGTGCAAGGTGAGTTGGCTTCCCGGGGGCGTTTGTCGATGTTGCCGTTGGGCTTTGGTTATGAGGGCACGGTGCGGGCCAGGCATGGCGACGTCGCGGCTTTGTTGCGCGCGTTGGGCGTGGCGTATCGTCCGGCCGGCCCGCTTGGCGGTGTCAACGTGCGGGCCAAGGTAAAGACCGATGGGAAAACCCACACCTTTACGGATGTCAAAAGCACCCTTGGCGAGACCCCCATTGACGGCACCGTCAAGGTGCGCACCGATGGGGCCAAAGTGCAGGTGGTCGCCGATTTGCAAAGCGGTGATTTGATTTTGGATCGGTTCATGGCCAAGGCGCAAAACAAGCTCGCACGGGCTGCTGTGGGGTCCAAACGGCGTTCGCGGTTGGGCGGTGCGGGGCCCGAAACGGTGATCCTGGCGGGCTATGACACCGCCGAGGTGGCCCAGAAAATCCCCCGCAATGATGCACGGTGGTCGCGGGATCGTATCGACCTCGGGGTGTTGGAAATGCTTGACGGCGAATTGACCTTGCGCGCCACGGCGGTTCAATTTGGCGCTTATAAACTGTCGGACGCGAACATTCACGCGACCGTGCAAGACGGCGTGATGGTCGCCGATCAGGTTTCGGGAACGATGTTTGGCGGCCCGGTTGTGGGTTCGGCCACGGTGCGCTCGCGGGGCGCGCCGACCATCGAAACCGAGCTGAAACTGGACACCTTACAGGTCGCGGATCTGGCCCGCGCGGTGGCCGGCAAAAAAATCGCCAGCGGTCAAATGTCTGTGAACCTGGGGCTGAAGGCGTCGGGATTGAGCATGGCCGAATGGGTGCGCTCGCTTGGTGGCGGCGGTGATTTGAAGTTAAACGATCTGGATGTGCAAGAAGGGGGCAAGGGGTCGCCGCTCTCCGGCGTGATCGGTCTGGTCGCGGCGATGAACGAACTGTCTTTGGGTTCGGTCAAAAAAGGCCAGGGTTTGGCCGATGTGTCTTTGGCATTTAACCTCCAAGACGGTGTCGCGACGACCGAAAATTTGACCGTGGCCTCGGCGGTGGGCACCGGCACGGGTGCCGGTACGGTGGACATTGCGGGCTGGGGAATTGATTTCGCGGGCAATATGACGGTGGAACCGAACCTGCTGACCAGTTTGTTGAGCAAGGGCCGCATCGGCAGGCAAGTGATTCCGTTTTCCGTGCGCGGGGCGTTGGACAATCCCGGGGTGAATTTGGGCGGCGGCAAGGGGGCGGGCCCGGCGGGCCTGATGGGTGGCACTGCCGGTAAAAAAATCGACCCCTTTCGCAGCTTGATCGAAAAGGCGTTGCCGGGCCTGAAAGTGGTCCCCCAGGCGGCCCCGCAAACGGCCCCGCCCGCAGGCGGACAAAATCAACCGGGAACCCTGGCCCCACCGCCGCCGGTGCAGGGATCAGGGCAGACAACGCCACCCGCAAAACCGCAAAAACCCAGTGCAGAAGACCTGATCAAGCAGTTGCTCAAGGGACTTTAAGGGTTGTCTGGACGCTGGACCTGGTTCAGCACAAACACCCGAACGGCGCTGGATAAGTTGGTGGTTCGCGCATGGTCGATGGCACCGACCAGGGTGTTCACCGATTGGCCGCGCCGTTTGGCAATTGCGCCCAGCGCGTGCCAAAAAGCATCTTCCAAAGAAATGCTGGTTTGGTGGCCGTCAATCAGGATCGAATGCTTGCGCATTTTGTCGTCTTCGATGGCGATGTCGTTGGGCATGCTGTACCAGGGTGGGGTTAAAGGAGGTTGTCGTAAACCATATACGCAGCAAGGACAATCAACAAAACCCCGGTTGAATGGGTGATCCGTTTATAGGTTTTTTCGTTCTTAAGCCATTTGCGCACGGTGCCCGATGCCAGCGCCATCGGGGCTTGCCACAAGGTGTTGATGATCATCAAGGTGAGCGACAAGACGATCAACTGTGCCGTCGTGTCACCGCGGGTGCGATCAACGAAATTGGGCAGCAGCGCCAAAAACAGCAAGATCACCTTGGGGTTCAAAAGGTTGCACACCATCGCATCGCGAAAGGCCTTGGTCATGGAGACGTGGGGTTTGCCCTGGGCGCCGATGTGTAACAATCCGTGGGGGCGAAAGCTTTGCATGCCGATCCACGCGATGTATGCCGCCCCACCGCCAGCCACGGCTTTGAACAAAACCGGGGTCGAGGCGATCAAGATCGAAATGCCGAAAATTGCCAACACCGTGTGCCCGATCAAACCGAATTGAACCCCCAAAACGGTGGCCAAACCGACCGAGCGACCGGAACTGATCGCGTAGCGTAAAATAATCAGCGTGTCCGGCCCGGGGGTCAGCACCACCACCGACGCGGTCAGTAAAAAGGCTCCATAGGTTGCCGCTTCAATGGGGAAATACATGGCCGTTGACCCTATGTTGAAAGGCTGAACGTAAATGTGGCGCAGGCGTCGATGGCTTCATCCCGGTTTTGACGTTCACTGCGAGCGGATTTCTTGCGCGGTTTAAAACCGTGGTCGCCGTCTGCCAGCCCGTGAATATGCACCGCGTCGGACAGGGCAAAACCGGCCACCTGTTCGGCGCTGCCAAAAGTGTCGCGGGTGCCTTGCAAAATCAATGTGGGGGTGGTGATGTCGACCAGGTGAGCGATCCGCTCGGGTGCTTTTTCAGGTTTCCCCGGGGGGTGAAAGGGATAGCCCAGACAAACCAGCCCGTTGACCGGGCGCCGTTCCGTTTGCAGGTCGCGCGCGACCATGGCGGCAATCCGACCGCCCATGGATTTTCCGCCGATCACCACGTTGTCGGGGCCAAAGTGGTCGATCACCGCACGCCATGTTTCGATCAGGATGGGGGCCCGGTTCGGCGGGCGATTTTTGCCGTCGACGCGCCGCGCCGCCATGTAGGGAAACTCAAATCGCACGCACCGCAAACCGCGCTGGGCCAGTCCAGCGGCAAACACGTTCATGAAATCGGAATCCATCGGTGCGCCCGCCCCGTGCGCCAAAATGAGGGTGGGGGCGGTGTCGAGACCATCCATGATGAAGTCGGGCAGAGACATGGGTCAGCCGGAATCCTGACCGTTGATGTCGGCACCGGATTTTTTGATCTCTTCAAAAAAATCGTTGCCCTTGTCATCGACGATGATAAAGGCCGGGAAATTTTCAATTTCGATCTTCCAAATCGCTTCCATACCCAATTCGGGGTATTCGATGCATTCCACGTGCTTGATGGATTTTTTGGCCAGTTCCGCCGCCGCGCCGCCGATGGACCCCAAATAAAATCCACCGTGTTTTTTGCACGCGTCCGTGACCGCCTGGGATCGGTTGCCCTTGGCCAACATCACCAGCGATCCGCCGGCCTCCTGGAACTGATCGACATAACTGTCCATGCGTCCGGCGGTGGTCGGGCCAAAGGATCCCGAAGCATAACCGTCGGGCGTTTTGGCCGGGCCAGCGTAATAGATGGGGTGGTTTTTGATGTAGTCGGGCAAACCTTTCCCGGCGTCGAGACGTTCTTTGAGCCTGGCATGGGCCAGGTCGCGCCCGACGATCAGAGACCCCGACAGGCTGACGCGGGTCTTGATCGGGTAGCGGCTCAGCTCTGCGCGGATTTCATCCATGGGCTGGTTAAGGTCGATGTGCACCTCGTCACCGGGGTCAGCTTTGGGCGTGAGGTCGGGCAGGAAACGGGCCGGATCGGTTTCAAGTTTTTCCAGAAAAATACCGTCGGCGGTGATCTTCCCCAGAACCTGGCGGTCGGCGGAACACGACACCCCGATGCCCACCGGGCATGACGCGCCGTGGCGCGGCAAACGGATCACCCGCACGTCGTGGCAAAAATACTTGCCGCCAAATTGCGCCCCGATTTTAAAATTTTGGGTCATGGTGAGGATTTCGGCTTCCAGGGCCAAATCGCGGAACGCCTGGCCTTCTGCATTGCCGTGGGTGGGCAGGCCGTCCAGATAATGCGCCGAGGCCAGCTTGACGGTTTTCAGGTTCATTTCCGCCGACAGGCCGCCGATCACCACCGCCAGGTGATAGGGCGGGCAGGCGGCGGTGCCGAGGGTCGCGATCTCGGTCTTGAGGAACGCCTTGAGGGCGTCCGGGTTCAGCAGGGCGGCGGTTTTTTGGTGCAAGAACGTCTTGTTGGCCGACCCGCCACCTTTGGCCATGAACAAAAATTTATAGCTGTCGCCGGGCACCGCGCCGATGTCGATCTGGGCCGGCAAGTTGGTGGCGGTGCCGACCTCTTCGAACATGGTCAGGGGGGCCATCTGGCTGTAGCGCAAGTTGTTTTCGCCGTAAGCTTTTTTTACCCCTTCGGACAGGGCCGCTTCATCCAGGCCGCCGGTCCAGACGTTTTCGCCTTTTTTGCCGATGATGATCGCGGTGCCGGTGTCCTGGCACATGGGCAGGACGCCACCGGCGGCGATGTTGGCGTTTTTCAGCAATTCCAGGGCGACGAAACGGTCGTTTTCGGACGCTTCGGGGTCATCCAGAATGGCCGCAAGTTGTTTCAAGTGCGCCGCGCGCAGCAGGTGCGCGGTGTCGCGCATGGCGGTGGCGGCCAGCAGTTCCAGCCCGGCGGGGGCAATTTCCAGGATGGTGCGCCCGGCGAGGGTGTGGGTGGTGATGTGATCGGTGCTCAACAATCGGTATTCGGTTGGGTCGGGCTTTAAGGAAAATACGGGGGAAAAAGGCGCGTCGCTCATGGCAAACGTCTCTCAACTGGGGAGGTTGATACAGGGTGCGTTAAAGTCACCGAATGGCGCGAATGTTGGCCGACTATTTTTTGCGAAAGGCGTCGAGCGCGATCACCTCGCCGGTTTTCTTGTCATCCCCCCCGTCTCCGTCCCCCTTGTCCCCGTCCCCATCGTCCTGGTCGGTGCGGTTGCGGGTCTCTTCGAAATAATCCAGGTGACGGGCGTCGTATTCATCGTCGTCGTCGAAACGGGCTTCGTCTTCGTCGTCCATCGGCAGCATTTTAAGTTGCAAGGCGAAGTTCACCGACGGGTCGGCAAATGAAATCACCGCCGCGTAGGGCACCGTGAGGGTTTCTTTGCGGCCACTGAAACTCAACGTGATGGAAAATGAATCCTCATCCGCAACCAAATGTTCAAATTGGTGCTGCAACACGATGGTCATGTCGTGGGGGTGTTCGGCGCGCAGGCGCGCGGGGATTTTGACCCCTGGGTCGTGGGTGTGAAACGAGATGTAAAAATGGTGATCACCGGGAAGCCCGGTTTCGGCGACGTGGGCGATGGTTTTTCGGATCACGCTGCGCAACGCTTCCTCAACCCAAATGTCGTATCGGAGTAGTTCTTCGCTCATCTTTTTACTTTGCTCATGCGGCCCCGAGATGTTGCGGCCCCGATATGGGTCGTGCGTGCGCCGAATGGGACGCGGCGATTTAAGTGGGGGGCTTCTGTTGCCAGGTGCCCCCCGAACCCCGTGGTTGCTTAGCGATTAAGCGGCAACCGCAAATGCTACGTCATTATCGTTGGCATTTGTAAAAATAGCCCGATACGGTGGTACTATGCCGGGCGAAAGTCAGTCTTTTACCACGCTCGTCGATCCTGTTTCGCCCCCTGAACCCCTCGATTTTTGCGCCGCCTGAACGGGCCAAAATCGCGGAAAATTTGGTGGAGGCGCCGGGTACCGCCCCCGGGTCCGAAACGCTTATTCTGAAAAACGTTTATCGCCATAGTCGGTTGCCCGACACATCAAATATAAGCCGCCCGGCGAGGAATGCAAAGCCTCGAGTGGGGATAAACGACATTCCCTCGATTTGAGGCCTTTTTTTGAATATTTCACAAGATATAGTAGGGGCGGGCTTGAAAGTTGCAAAGTCATGCTATGATGCGGGTCCGGAATCGCAGCCGCTTCAGCCGGGGTGCTGCGACAAGGAACTTTATGGGGCACAGTTTTAGGGGACCGCATCGGATGGCGGACATCTTTATCGTTGACGATCAGGGGCCGGAAGCCACGGCCATGCTGCAGGCGCTGTATTCGCGTTCGAATGAAAGTGCGCGCACCCACTTGGCGATGGTCAAGGACCGGGGCTCGGCCAAATTTATGGAAAGCTATTATGTGGGCTATGGGCACGCGTCGATCGGCGATTGCGGCACCACCACGCTGTTCGTCGAAGGACTGTCGGTGTTGGCGTGCAAGGCGCTGCAAGACAATCCGTTGTTCAGCGGTCAGGAAAGTTCCACCCGTTATATTGATTTTTCCAAACAGGCCCTGATCGACCCCATCGCCAGCCCGGCCAGCGCGGCAATTTTGCGCCGCTGGATGGATTTTTATCTGGCCGCGTTGGCCCCCCTGGAAGCCCACCTGAAGACCCGGTTTCCCCTGCGTGAGGGGGAAAAAGAACGCACCTGGAGCACCGCCATCAAGGCGCGGTGCTTTGATATTTTGCGGGGCTTTTTGCCCGCCGCCATCACCACGCAAATGGCGTGGACCACGAACTTGCGTCAAGCGGCCGATAAGTTGCGGCTGTTGCGTCATCATCCTTTAAGCGAAGTGCGCGACATTGCAGAGGGCTGCCTGGACACCTTGCGCGAGCACTATCCCAGCAGTTTCGGGCACAAGGATTACCCCGATACCGAAGCTTATTTGGCGCGCACCGCGTCTAAAACAAATTATCTTGATGAACGGTTTTTTGCCCCCGATCAGGCCGATTTAAGCTTTTCGTCCACGGTCGATAACGCCCTGCTGGAGGCCCGGGAACGGGACGTCATCAAAGGCCGCCCACCGCGCACCAATTTGCCCCGTTATCTGGACAGTTACGGCCAATACACTTGCACGTTCGATCTGGATTACGGATCTTTTCGCGATTTGCAGCGTCACCGCAACGGCGTGTGCCGGATTCCGCTGTTGACCGGGGAACGCGGCTTTCACACCTGGTATGTGGATGCCCTTGGCGGGGCGTTGCGCACCCGGGCGCAAACCTTGGTGGAGGAACAATACCAGGCGATCGCCAGCCTCGACGGGTGCCGGGAAGACAAACAGTATCTTTATCCCCTGGGGGCCAAGGTGCGCTGTCAAACGGTCTATTCTTTGGCGCAAATGATCTATGTCATTGAACTTCGGTCTCAAGGCACCGTTCATGAGACTTTGCGCGAAATTATGCACTGGATGCACCGCGCATTGCAGGACCATCATCCCGAGTTGAGCCTGCACACCGATCTCGCAGAATCGAAATTTGATGTAAAACGCGGCATACAGACTATATTCAAAAGAGACCCCTCAAACGCGTAAACGAACCGCCCTATTTTGATACTTTGAAAACCCTAATCGCTTTAAAGGGTTGATTTTTTGCAGTGGATAAGGTCGTTTAAGTTTGCTCGACACGGTTGAATACCGGCCGTGGCGGTGTGCGTTTTGGATTTTTGAAACCGCTTGCGTGTGGAAGGACCCCGATGTCAGAAAAGTCTCAACAAAAACTCTTTTCCGCAGAACGACGCTTGATGAAGAAGCGTGGTCAGGACGTGTCCGTGGATCTGCCGACGGCCCCGACCATTCACACAGAAGAGGTTCTGAACGCCATTGCCGAGGTCAAAAAAATGATCGAAGGCATGAATAAACAGGCACCACAGCAGGTCAACCCATCCACCCCTGAAATGTCGGTTTTGCGGGGCCAACTTCATGATTTGAAGGCCTCAATCGACAAAACCAAGGCGGAAATTGCGGCCATTCACAAGCCCGGTCAAACGGAAGATAAGTTCACCACCGCGGCGATGGAACTGGGCGCGATTGTGGAGGCCACCGAAGTCGCCACCAATAATATTTTGGGCGCGGCGGAAGATATCGACGAGCTGACATCGTCAATCCGCGAACGCATCAACGATGTGAAATCCCAGGAACATTTGCAAACCATTTCGAATTTGGTGGTGAGCATTTATGAAAATTGTAATTTTCAGGACATCACCGGGCAGCGCACCGGTAAAGTGGTCAAAACCATCAACTATCTGGAAGAACGCATCCTCACCATGATCAACATCTGGGGCGAGGAAGACTTCGCCGGTATTGAGCTGTCCGAAGACGTCCGCTCGGAAGACGAAAAACTCCTCGAAGGCCCGCAATTGGACGGGGCCGGAATTTCCCAGGGCGATATCGACTCTCTGTTTGATTAGGCCGCTCGGGCAGGATGATTTCCACGCGGCGGTTTTTGTTGAATATCCGGTTGAAAAACGAACCCAAAAAAAGGCGGCCCCCGCACCGGAGGGCCGCCTTTGATCGAGGTTTTTGAGGCCGATCGCGTTACTGCACGATTTTTGGCATCGTTGCGGCTTTGGCGTCGCGTTTTTCACATGCGTTTTTCCACATGGATGTGGCGATTTGAGTATAGGCTTTGGCCAGATCGCTGTCGGGGTCCTGGTCGACAATCGGATGTCCGCCGTCGGAGGTTTCGCGAATTTTGATGTCGAGCGGCACTTCGCCCAGGAAATCCATCTGCAACAAATCGGCTTCTTCCTTTGCGCCGCCATGGCTGAACACGTCGGTGCGCGCCCCGCAATGAGGGCATTTGAAGTAGCTCATGTTTTCGACGATACCCAAAACCGGCACGTCCACCTGGCGGAACATGTTAAGTCCCTTGCGGGCATCGAGCAAGGCGATGTCCTGGGGCGTGGACACAATCACCGCGCCGGTCAACGGAACCTGCTGGGCCATGGTCAATTGCACGTCGCCGGTGCCCGGCGGCATGTCGATCATCAACACATCCAATTCGCCCCACTGCACGTCGCGCATCATTTGCACCAGTGCGGTTTGGGCCATCGGGCCGCGCCAAATGACCGGGGTTTCTTCTTCGACCAGGAATCCCATCGACATGCATTTGATGCCGTGGCCTTCCATCGGGTCGAGACGCTGACCATCGGACGATGACGGCTCGCCGCTGATACCCAACATCCGGGGCACCGAGGGACCATAGATGTCGGCGTCCAAAAGCCCAACCGACAAACCCTGATCGCGCAGTGCCAGGGCGAGGTTTACGGTGGTGGTCGATTTGCCCACACCGCCTTTGCCCGACGCCACCGCGATGATCACTTTGACCCCGGGCAGCAAGGGCCCGTCCTGGGGTTGCGGGGCTTTGTCGGCGCCTTGCGGGCCGCCTTGTTGACCCCCGTTGGGGACACCACCGGATTCGTTTTCGGCTGTCAACACCACCGTTGCCGACAGGACACCGTCCAGGGCATGAATGGTTTCTTCGGCCTGTTTGCGCACGGGTTCGGCGTCCGCGCCAACCGACGGCGGTACGACGATGGCAAAAATGACGTGCCCGTCTTGAACCTGGAGGCCTTGAACCATTCCTTTTTCAACAATATTTTGCTCACCGTCCATAATGGTGGCGAGGGTTTTGAGAATTTTTTCTTCATTAATTTGCGACATGCTTGAAATCTCCGAAAACGAGCAGATATTTCTGTTCAGGTTGCCTTGCGGCTGGGTCAATCCATAGGTTGGCGTTGCGCAACTCGGCGCGCTGGCCTATAAGCGGTACGGTCCCTGATATAGGGGGTCGTATTAGAAAATCAAAATATAATTGGTAAAAGATTGGGCGAAGCTCGACCCTGATCACCAGTTAGCGGACCTAAAAGGAACATAGCGTATGGCTTGGAAACCTCAAGGCGGAGGTGGTGGTCCCTGGGGCAACGGCGGCGGCAACGGCGGCGGACCTTGGGGTGGCGGTGGCGGAGGTTCCGCCGGCGGCGGCGGCAATCAGCCTCCCGACATTGAAGAAATGCTGCGGCGTTCGCAAGCCAGTTTCAAAAATTTCATGCCCGGCGGGTTCGGTTCAGGTCGGGCAATCGGCCTGGCGGTGCTGGCGGCACTGGTGTTGTGGTTGTTGAGCGGCACGTTCCGGGTGGATGCGGGTTATCAAGGCGTGGTGATGCTGTTTGGCAAACACGTTCCGGAAAAAGACGTCGGCCCCGGTTTGCACTGGTATTTCCCCGCGCCGATCGGCAAGGTTTTGACACCCAATGTGGAAACCGTGCGGCGCATTGACATCGGTTTTCGCGCTGCGGGGGACAGCCGCTCTGAGTTTGGCCGCCCAACCAATGTGGGCCGCGATGTGTTGGAAGAAAGCCTGATGCTGACCCGGGACCAGAACATCATTGACGTGGACCTGACGGTGCAGTGGAGGATCAAGGACGCGGGGCAATATTTGTTCAACATTCGCGATCCCGAAGCGACCGTCAAGCTGGCTGCGGAAAGCGCCATGCGCGAAGTGATTGGTCAGGCCGATTTGCAAAAAGCCCTGACCAGTGACCGTGAATTGGTGGCCCAAAACGCACGTGAGTTGTTGCAAGATATTTTGGACAAATATAAAGCGGGAATTACCATCCTTCAGGTCCAGTTTTTGAAAGGCGATCCGCCCGCCCAGGTGATTGATGCGTTCAACGACGTTCAATCGGCGCGCCAGGATTTGGATCGCAAAAAGAACGAAGCTCAATCGTATGCCAATAAGATCATTCCCACCGCCGAAGGTGAAGCGGCACAAATGGTCCAACAGGCCGAAGCGTACAGGGAACAAGTGACCAAGGAAGCCGAAGGTGAAGCCAAGCGCTTCATATCGGTTTACAACAGCTTCAAGGTGGCCGAGGACGTCACCACGCAGCGGTTGTATATAGAGGCGATGGAAAACATCCTGAAAAATTCCAACAAGGTGATTTTGGATCAAAACGGCGGTGGCGTGGTGCCTTATTTGGCGCTGCCGGAACTGCAGAAAAAGTCGGGAGTCCAGCAATGAGCAAGACATTCGCAGCCGCTCTGGGCATTTTAGGGCTGGTGATCGTGATCGTCGGATCGTCGACGTTGTTTACCGTGTCGCAAACCGAACAGGCTATCGTGCTGCAGTTTGGTAATCCGAAAAATGTCATCCGCGAACCGGGCTTGAACGTCAAATTGCCGTTCATTCAGGACGTGATTTACTTCGACAACCGAATTTTGGACCTGGACCCACCCGCCGGTCAGGTGATTTTGTCGGACCAAAAACGCATCAACGTGGATGCCTTTGCGCGCTACCAGATTGTCAATCCGTTGCAGTTTTTCAAAGCTCTGCGAACGGAAACGGCATTTCGCAGTCAGGTCGGACGGATTTTGAATTCCAGCGTGCGCAACTCGATGGCGCGCAATTCGCTGAGCGAATTGCTGTCGGAAAAACGCGTCGACATCATGCAGGAAATCGCGGCGCGTCTGGCGGCGGAAACCAAAAATTACGGTATTGAAATTGTCGATGTCCGGATCGGACGGACCGATTTGCCGCCGGAAATTTCGCAAAACGTCTACAACCGGATGCGTTCGGAACGGGTTAAGGAAGCCAACCAACTGCGCGCCGATGGGGAAAAAGCCAAACTGACCATCACCTCGCAGGCGGATCGTAAACGCACCGTGATCATCGCCGAAGCCCAACGTCAGTCGCAAATTTTGCGCGGTGAAGGCGATGGCGCACGTAACTTGATTTTGGGCGAGGCTTACGGTCAGGACCCGGAATTCTTTGCCTTTTATCGGTCAATGACGGCGTACCAGTCGTCCTTGGCCGGGGGCGATACCAATTTGGTGTTGTCGCCCGACAGCGACTTCTTCCGCTTCTTTGGCGATCCGTCGGGTCAAAAATAACCCCTCTGCCAAAATTCCGGGAAAGTTGGTGTTGTTGCCTGCTTTCACAAACGGCCCGTTCTTTATTTAAGGGCGGGCCGTTCTCTTTTGACCGGGGGGATGAGGGGGAAAAAATAATCGCAAAGAGGACTTTGTTCCGCCATACTTCTTCCTGAATTAGATCTTATATGTTGATGAAATCCTTGGGACGTGTGTTTTAGGCGGGTCCCGATCCCTGAAACTTTGTTGATTGATTGCAGATGATGAAAACCTATAAAACACCTTCCCGTTCTGCTGTTATGACCCCCGTTGGGGCTGCACGCGTCTTGATGTTGGCCTTTGCCGCGTTGCTGGCGGCGGTGCTGATGATGGGGCCGCTTACCGCGAACGCCCAGGGGGCCCCGAAAAGTTTTGCGGATCTGGCGGAAAATCTTCTGCCCGCAGTGGTCAATATTTCCACCACTCAGGTGGTCGAGGATCGCGCCTCCACGCCCGATATCCCACAGTTTCCGCCGGGCTCTCCCTTCGAAGATTTTTTCAAGGACTTCCTCGAAAAAAATGGCAACAGCCAAAACCCGAAAAAACGCAAGGCAACGTCATTGGGTTCGGGGTTTATCATTCAATCTATCGCCAACGGTGACACCTTTGTGGTGACCAACAACCATGTGGTTGAGGGTGCTGACGAGGTGTCGGTGATCTTGCAAGACGACACCCGCCTGGCTGCGGAAATCGTCGGACGGGATGTCAAATCCGATCTGGCGGTTTTGAAGGTGCGCAGCAAGGTCAAACTGGCATCGGTCAACTTTGGTGACAGCCGCACATCGCGGGTCGGCGATTGGGTGGTGGCCATTGGCAACCCGTTCGGCTTGGGGGGTACGGTTACGGCGGGGATCATTTCCGCGCGTGGCCGCGACATCAATGCCGGGCCTTATGACGATTTTATTCAGACCGACGCGTCGATCAACCGGGGCAATTCCGGTGGTCCGATGTTCAATTTGAAAGGTGAGGTGATCGGCATCAACACGGCGATTTTCTCGCCGACCGGGGGCAGTGTCGGGATCGGCTTTGCGATTCCGGCCAGCACCGCCAAGGCGGTGATCGACCAATTGATGAAAACGGGTGAAGTGAGCCGCGGCTGGCTGGGGGTGCATATCCAGGTGGTGACCGCCTCTATTGCCGAGACCCTGGGCCTTAAAAAAGCCGAAGGAGCCTTGGTCGCCAGCGTGATCGAAGATGGTCCGGCGGCAAAAGCGGGTCTGAAGGCCCGCGATGTGATCCTGGAATTTGATGGCAAGCGGGTCAGTGAGATGCGCAAGTTGCCGCGCATCGTGGCCGCCACGGAAATTGAAAAAGCCGTGAAGGTCAAGGTCTGGCGTGATGGCCGGATGCAAACCCTCGACGTGATGATTGGCCGCCTGGACAACGAAGCCGTTGCCGCCAGCACGCAAGGTCAAGGCCAACCCAAACCCAAGACGACCATGTTCGATCTGGACGACTTGGGTTTGACGGTTGCCAAACTTCAAGGCGACCTGTTGGACCGTTTCAAGCTGGACAAGGGCAGCGAAGGCCTGGTGATCACGGCGGTGGATGACGCCAGTTCGGCTTTTGAAGAAGGCATCCGTCCGGGTGATCTCCTGATCGAAGTCAACCAGCAAAAGGTCACGTCTCCTAAAGGGGCCAAACGGCTGGTGAAAGCGGCTCAAAAAGACGGTAAACGGTCGGTTTTGTTGCTGATCAAATCCTCGTCCGGGTTCCGTTTCGTGGCGGTGAAGCTCAAATAACACAACCTCAACACCACAATGAAAAAGCCCCGTCCATCGCGACGGGGCTTTTTTCAGGAGCATGCTCTGACGGTTGCGATTTTTAAAACCGGGGGTGTGCTTGAGGGCGGGAACGCGGGGTCGTTTTTGCCGTTGGCTTTATCCAAACGCTCGAGCAGTAAGCCACGATTGGGCAGATCGGTGAGGCTGTCGTGGGCGGTGCGGGACAAGGCCGCTGCCACTCGATTGCCTTTTTGAGATGGTTTGCCTGCAACGCATCACGGGGTGATGAATTCGTCGCGGTGATAGCCCTGGATGTACAGCGCCCCGGTGAGGTCGGCGTGGTCGAGGCAGGCCCGGGCCTGTTTGCGCGCCACCGGGTGGGCGTGATAGGCGATCCCCATGCCCGCAGCTTTAAGCATCGCCACGTCGTTGGCCCCGTCACCGATGCTCAGGGTCTCTTGCGGCGTTAAATTGCGTTGTGCGGCCAAATCGATCAAAACGTCCAGCTTGGTGGTTTTATCGACCAGTGGCGGGATCACCTCACCGGTAAGCCGACCATCATGGATTTCCAATTGGTTGCCCAGGGCCATGTCAAAGCCAACCTGGGCGCGGATGCGCTCGGTGAAAAAGGTAAACCCGCCGGAAACCAGGGCCGCATAGGCACCGTTATGACGCATGGTGGCGATCAATTCCCTGGCCCCGGGGTTTAAGTGCAATCCGCAGAGGGTTTCATCAAGGCTGCTTTCGTCGAGCCCCCGCAGCAGCGCCACGCGGGTGTTGAGGGCTTCGACAAAGCCGATTTCACCGTTCATGGCGCGGGCCGTTAATGCGGAAATTTGCTCTTTCAGGCCTGCGAACGCCGCCAGTTCATCAAGGGTTTCGCCACTGATGATGGTGCTGTCCATATCGGCGACGATGAGCTTTTTCTTGCGCTGTCGCGCACTTTGCGCGATCACATCAATAGCAAGTCCACTGAGGGCCGCGCGCGCGGCGGCTTCGATGGTTGCGCCGTGCGGGCCGGTGAAGGGGATGTCTACGGCTTCTTCGGTCGCCAGCCAGTCGGGTGCGGCGCTGTCCTGGCCCGCATGGTCGAGGGCACGGCGCACCGCGTCCACGTGGCCGGGGGCGAGGGAATCTTGAGCAGAATTTGAAATGAGGGTGAGAACACTGTCCATGACGGCTGATGAGACCATTATAAAAAAAGGCGGAGTGAAAAAAGCTGGGGCGGAAAAAAACGTGCGGGCCGCGGTCATCATCGCCGGGCCGACCGCCAGTGGCAAGTCGTCATTGGCGATGGATGTGGCGGAACAGTTCTCAGGTACCGTGATAAACGCTGATTCCATGCAGGTCTACAAACAATTGCGTTTGCTCACCGCGCGGCCTTCGGTGGCCGATGAGGCACGGGTGGCGCATAAATTGTTTGGCGTGCTGTCGGGCGCTGAAAAATGTTCCGCCGGGCGTTGGTGCGCCATGGCGGTGGTCGAAATCGAAGCCTGTTTTGCCGCCGGACGTCTGCCGGTGGTGGTCGGTGGCACCGGAATGTACCTGAAAAGCCTTGTCGAGGGCCTGTCGCCGATCCCGGATATTGATGAAAAATTTCGCGCCCAGGCGACCGCGCGACACGCCCAATTGGGGCCGCAAGGATTTTGGGACGAGGTCAAGGAACGCGACCCCGAAAGCGCCGCCCGTCTGCCCATCGGCGATACGCAACGCCTGATCCGCGCGTGGGAGGTCACCACCGCCACCGGGCGGTGTTTGTCGGCGTGGCAAAAAGAACCCCGCCAAGCCCCCCTTGGCGACGTTCGCTTCGCGCATATTGCTCTCATCCCCCCGCGCGAGGTTCTGTATGCGGGGATCGACGCGCGGTTCGCCAGGATGATGGCAGCCGGCACGGTCGATGAAGTTCGCGCCTTGATGGCGTTGAACCTCGACCCCCAGGTGCCGCTGATGAAGGCCCTTGGGGTGGGCCCGTTGATGGCATATTTGAACGATGAGATCAGCGAACAGGCGGCGATTTTAGAGGCGCAAAAAATATCGCGCAATTATGCCAAGCGTCAATTGACCTGGGTTCGATCACAATTGCCGGGGGCCTATTGCGTGCCTGCGCAATATTCGAAAAGATTATCTCCGGAAATCTTTTCATTTGTTCGGCGGTTTCTGTTGACCGGGGGCGTGTGAGCGTATAGTTTCCCTTTTCTTGCGGCTGGGTCCGCCCTGGGGGAAGCCCCGATGGGGCGGCCTAACTGTGTTTGGACCGGTTTTGTGCCTTGATCTTTAGCGACCATGATCAAGGGAGACAATTGGGTGCCGGGCTGCGGGCGATTTTGGTGAAGTACAGACGCCGTCTAGGGCCAACGAGGACATCATGGCAAACGTCGAAATGAACGGTTCCGCAATTGTGATCAAAGCCTTGCAAGATCAAGGTGTTGATGTTGTGTTTGGCTACCCCGGCGGGGCCGTACTTCCGGTTTACGACGAGATTTTCAAGCAAAACAAACTGCGTCACATCCTGGTTCGCCAAGAAGGCGGCGCGGTTCATGCGGCCGAAGGCTACGCACGTTCGACCGGGAAAGTCGGCTGTGTGCTGGTGACGTCGGGTCCGGGGGCGACCAACGCGGTCACCGGGTTGTTGGACGCGATGCTGGATTCCATTCCCCTGGTGTGCCTGTGCGGCCAGGTGCCAACCCACTTGATCGGCAACGACGCCTTTCAAGAAGCCGACACCACCGGCATTACGCGACCGTGCACCAAGCACAATTATCTGGTCAAATCCATCGAAGACCTGCCGCGCATCATCCACGAAGCGTTCTATGTCGCACGCGCCGGTCGTCCCGGCCCGGTGGTGGTGGATTTGCCAAAAGACGTGTTGATGGAAATGGGCGTTTACAGTCCGATGACCCAAATCAATCACAAAAGCTATGTCCCCCAGGTGAAGGGCGACATGGCGGCCATTGAGGCCGCGGTTGAGCTGTTGTCAAAGGCCAAAAAACCGATCATTTATGCCGGTGGCGGGGTGGTTAATTCCGGCCCCGGCGCGGCGCAATTGTTACAGCAGCTCACGCATTTGACAGGTGCCCCGATCACCTTGACCTTGATGGGGCTGGGTGCCTATCCGGCGTCGGACAAACAATATTTGGGTATGTTGGGCATGCACGGGACGTATGAGGCCAACATGACCATGCACGATTGCGACGTGATGGTGTGCATCGGTGCCCGGTTCGATGACCGGATTACCGGGCGGTTGGATGGGTTTAGCCCCCATTCGAAAAAAATCCACATCGATATCGACCCCAGTTCGATCAATAAAACCGTGCGCGTCGATCTGCCGATCATCGGCGATGTCGGTCATGTCCTGGAAGATATGATCAAGGTGTGGCGGTCCAGCCAAGCCAAAATCGACCAGAACGCCTTGGCCGCGTGGTGGAAACAAATTAATGACTGGCGCGCCAAAGATTGTCTGGCGTATCAAAAAGACGCCAGGATCATCAAACCGCAATTGGCCATTCAGCGGCTCTATGAATTGACCCGGTCGCGCAAAGACGTCTACATCACCACCGAGGTCGGGCAACACCAAATGTGGGCGGCGCAACATTTTAAGTTTGAAAAGCCCAATCACTGGATGACGTCTGGCGGCCTGGGCACCATGGGGTATGGTCTGCCCGCCGCAATGGGGGTGCAGATTGCCCACCCGGACGCGTTGGTGGTGGATATCGCCGGTGAGGCTTCGGTCTTGATGAACATTCAGGAAATGGCCGCCATCCAACAGTACCGCTTGCCGGTGAAGGTGTTTATTATTAACAATCAATACATGGGTATGGTGCGCCAGTGGCAGGAACTGTTGCACGGGTCACGTTATTCGGAAAGCTATATGGGAAGCTTGCCGGACTTTGTTAAACTGGCCGAAAGTTTCGGTGCGGTGGGGCTGCGGGTCAGTGATCCCAAAGATCTGGATGCGACCATCCTGGAAATGATTGAAACCGACAATTCGGTCATTTGTGATGTCGCGGTGGCCCAGGATGAAAACTGTTTTCCCATGATCCCGTCGGGCGCGGCGCACAATGAAATGATCTTTGGTGCGGATGTCGATACCGAAAATGCGGTGTCGAAAGACGGCATGGTGCTGGTTTAGAGGGGCTGAGGACAAAAACATGGTTACCACCAGCATTTATGGGGAAAGCCCCGCCAAAGAGGCCGTCAACAGCCACACCATCGCGGTGCTGGTGGACAACGAGCCGGGCGTCCTGGCCCGTGTGATCGGTCTGTTTGCCGGGCGCGGTTACAACATCGAAAGCTTGACGGTTGCGGAAACGCGACACCGTCAGGGGTTGTCGCGGATCACCGTGGTGACGTCTGGCACGGAGATGATCATTGAACAAATCAAGGCCCAGTTGGGGCGCTTGGTGCCGGTCCACTCGGTGTCCGATTTGACCATAGAAGGCCCGGCGGTGGAACGGGAAATGGCGCTGGTCAAAGTTGATGGGGTGGGCAACCAACGTGTCGAAGCGCTGCGCATCGCCGATGTGTTTCGTGCCCGTGCGGTGGACACCACCACGGAATCGTTTGTGTTCGAAATTGTCGGTGATACGCAAAAACTCGATGCGTTCGTTGAATTGATGAAGCCGCTGGGTCTTGTGGATTTATCCCGTACCGGCGTGGTGGCGATTGCGCGGGGGCCACATGGCATGCGCGGGCAAGACTAATTTTTTGGGGCTATAAAGGCCCAAGGCAATCCAGTGTTGATCTGAAGGAAAATGAAAATGCGTGTCTATTATGATCGTGACGCCGATGTGAATTTGATCAAAGGCAAAAAAGTGGCTGTTGTGGGCTATGGGTCCCAAGGCCACGCCCATGTGTTGAATATGCGCGACAGCGGTGTTGGTGACGTCGTGGTTGCGTTGCGCGAAGACTCCGCCACGCGCAAAAAAGCCGAAGCCGAAGGCGTTACCTGCATGACCGTGGCCGACGCTGCGGCTTGGGCCGATGTGATGATGATGTTGACGCCCGATGAATTGCAGGCCGAAATTTATTATGCCGACATGCATAAAAACATGCGGCAAGGCGCGGCCCTGGTGTTTGCCCACGGCCTCAACATCCACTTTAATTTGATCGAACCGCGGGCCGATTTGGACGTGTTCATGATCGCGCCCAAAGGCCCCGGCCACACCGTGCGGGGCGAATACGTGAAGGGTGGCGGGGTGCCGTGCCTGGTGGCGGTGCATCAAGACGCCACCGGCAATGCTCAAGACGTCGCGCTATCCTACGCGTCGGCGATCGGCGGCGGGCGTTCGGGGATTATCGAAACCACCTTCAAGGAAGAATGCGAAACCGATCTGTTCGGCGAACAGGTGGTGTTGTGCGGCGGTTTGATGGAACTGATTAAAAACGGCTTCGAAACACTGGTCGAAGGCGGTTATGCGCCGGAAATGGCGTATTTTGAATGTCTGCACGAAGTCAAACTGATTGTCGATTTGATGTATGAAGGCGGCATGGCGAACATGCGCTATTCGATCTCCAATACGGCTGAATACGGCGATTACGTCACCGGTCCGAGAATCATCAATTCCGACACCAAAGCGGAAATGAAGCGCGTTCTCGAAGACATTCAGTCGGGTCGTTTCACCCGCGACTGGATGTTGGAATGTAAAGCCGGACAGCCGTCGTTCAAGGCCATCCGGCGCCGCAACGCGGAACATGAAATCGAAGAAGTCGGCCAACGTCTGCGTTCCATGATGCCGTGGATCGGGGCCAACAAGCTGGTTGATAAAGACAAAAACTAAGGGTCTTGTAACGCCACCAATTGAAGGGCGGCACCATCCGGTGCCGCCCTTTTCGTACGTCTGGACGCCGGTCATTTCAGCACTTAAAGTCATCTCAGCGCTTGAATTGGTCGGCGACAGGGAAAAAGAGACGGTAGTGTGGCGCAGAAATTTATCACGCGGCGGGATTTTTTAAACGGCACCTTGATCAGCACGGCGGCCTTGACGGATGCGGTTTGGGGGGGCGGGATCGGGGCTGTTTTGGGCGGCATCCTGGACGCCGCACCGGCGGCGGCGGGGGGGGACGCCGAAGCCGTGGTCCGCGCGGGGCCCTATAATCCGCCGGCCTGGACGGGGATGCGCGGATCGCACCCAGGGGCTTTTGAGCGCGCCCATGAATTGGCCCGCGAAGGCCGCGACGATTGGGGCGGGGTGAGGGATACCGGGGAAGACTATGACCTCGTGGTGGTCGGCGGTGGGGCCAGTGGCTTGGCGGCGGCATATTTTTTTCAGCGTCAATTTGGGGGAGACGGCAAGGTTTTGGTGTTGGACAACCACGACGATTTCGGCGGTCATGCCAAGCGCAACGAATTCACCAGCGGCGGAAAAATGCGCATGACCTATGGCGGGTCCCAGGGGTTCGATAATATTGATAACTGGCCCCAGGAAATGTGGGACTTGCTGGACGAATTGGGGATCGACCTGGATGATTTTGAGAGCGATTTTTATGATCGGGGCTGGTTCAAGCGCCATGGCTTGCAAGGCGGGGTGTACTTCGACGCCAAGACCTGGGGGCGCGACCACTTGATGTCGTCTGATCTGGGTGGCCTCGCCCCGGTGATGCCCGGCCTGGGGGCGGGCGATACGGATATTGACGGCCAGTTTGGTGCCGCGCCGTTAACCGACCGGGCCAAGCGGGAATTGATCCGTCTGTACCGTGAGGTGGGATCGCAAGACATGATCCGCACCCTGGACGAACGCGATCCCGATTATGATGCTTATCCATATGAAACATTCCTCAAAGACGATTGGGGCATCCGCGATCCGGCGACATTGGCGTTTTTACGTAAATTGCCAACCGATGAAAGTGGTGTCGGTACGGACAGTTTGTCGTTGTCCGAAGCCGCTGCGGCGAGGTTGCCGGGGACCGTCAAACTGGCCCAAAAATATCGTTTAAGCCTGCCGCCAGATGAGGGGGACGCGGGCTATGTGCACCATTTTCCCGACGGCAATGCGGGTTTTTGCCGGACACTTGTTCAAGCCCTGATCCCACAGGTCACGTCGTTGAACGAAGCCACGCCGGGGCCCGAAGATGTGGTGTTGGCTCAATTCGATTACGCCGCCCTGGATGCGCCCGCAAACCCCACCCGGGTGCGTTTGAACGCCACCGTGGTCGCGGTCAATCATGACGGTCCTGTGGATACGGCCACGTCGGTTGAGGTGACCTACATCCAGAATTCCCACGCCCGGCGGGTGCGCGGGCGCAAGGTTATCCTCGCGTGTTGGAACATGATCGTTCCCTATATCTGTCCAGGCCTGCCGACGGCGCAAAAAGAAGCCTTATCGCAAAACGTCAAAATTCCCTATGTGTTCGCCAACGTGATGGTAAAAAACTGGCGGGCGATTAAAAAATCCAAAATCGGCGCGGCCTATTGTCCAACCAGTTTTTTCCATGTGTTGCAGACCGAATACCCGGTCACCATGGGGGACTATGAGGCCAGCGAAAATGCCGATGAGCCGATGCCCGTCACCTTGATCCGGGTGCCGGTACCGGATCAACGGGGGCTGTCCCCGCGCGACCAGTTTCGTGAAGGGCGCGGCGAAATTCTGGTCACGGAGTTCGCTGATTTTGAACGTGAAGTGCGCAATCAGTTGAACGGCATGTTTGGTCCGTTTGGTTTCGACGCTGCGCGCGATATCGACGCGATCACGGTCAATCGCTGGCCACATGGTTACAGTTACAGTTATTTCAATTTGTTTGATCCGGGCTTAAGCCTTGAAAACGGTCCGCACATCGCGGCGCGTCAACCCTATGGGCGCATCGCCATCGCAAATTCCGACGCGGGGGCTGATTCATGGCTGGATGTCGGCGTGATGCAGGGCTTGCGTGCGGTGCGCGAATTGACAGGGTGAACGGCATTAGAGGGTGGCCAGGGCCTGGATTGGCCGACGGGCAGCGTCGATGGTGCGGTGTTTGGGAAACTCCACGGTGACGCGGGTGCCAAAGCCTTTTTTGCTCTCGACCTTCATGAGTCCGTGGTGCAAATCAACCAGTCCCCTGGTGAGGGGCAGACCCAACCCGGTGCCTTCTTCGGTGCGCGAAAACACATTGTCAACCTGGCCGAACTGGGTCATGGCTTTGGCCACATCGTGCTTGTCCATGCCAATTCCGGTGTCGCGAACGGACAACGACAAGGTCCCCGATGCGGTGCATTGGGCATCCAGGGTGACGGTGCCGCCTTTGGGAGTGAATTTGATAGAATTGGTCAACAGGTTCAGCAAAATCTGCTTGATGCGGCGTTCGTCGGCCTGCAGCCAGGGCAGCGAAGCGGGGACGTTTTGGCACAATGACACGCCTTTGTCCCTGGCCCGGGTTTCGATCAATCGCCATGATCGTTCGATCACCGCAGAAAGGTCCAACGGTTCTTCATTGAGGTGCAATTTGCCCGCTTCCAACGCGGATACATCGAGGATATCGTTGATCAAATCCAGCAGGTGTTCTCCCGACTGATGAATGTCGATGATGTATTCAAGCTGTTTGGCGTTGGCCATGGGACCGAACATATCGGTTTGTAAAATGCTCGAAAATCCGATGATGGCGTTGAGCGGGGTGCGCAATTCATGGCTCATATTGGCAAGAAATTCACTTTTGCTGCGGTTGGCGGCTTCTTGTTCGCGTTTGGAATTGCGCAGTCGGGACTCGGTGCGTTCGTGGCGATCGAGTTCGCGTCTTAATTCACGGGTGCGCATCTCGACCCGCTCTTCAAGGTGACGGTTGAGTTGGTCGAGGCAATCGCGAGACTCTTCGGCGTCTCGGCGCGCGGTTTTGGCGGTGTTAAGATGCCCGGTCAGGGCCGTATGGCCGTCTTTCAGGCGCGCCAGGGATTTGCGTAAGGTGCGTTCAACGGGGCGAAAGATGAACAGGGCTTCGAGGATTAAAATCAGGATGGCGCTGAACCATACGGCGGTCTCGGTCTTGTCGATTGCGCTTAAGGCCTTGCGGCTGGCTACGTCGTAGGCATCGGTGGCGGCGGAAAACATGGCTTCAAGCACAAACGGCCCGTACTGAACAACATAAATATAGGCGGCTGAGGTGCGCTTGAGTTCATTTTGCGGGGTGTCGTAAATGATCCGGGCCTGGCTCAGATAGCGGGCCAGGGCATTGTTCAGTCCCACGCTGTCGTCAAAATATATAGTGTTTAAGGCCGCTGTCATAACGCGCGGAAGTGCGCGTTCCAGGTCCCCGTTGAGCAAGGTTTCATGGGTCTTTTGGATTTGCGAAATCGCCCGGCCCAACTGGGCCTTGTACAGTTCGAATTCGTCGTCATCGCGGGCCATGATCATTTGCGAACTGAAATGTGCGATGCGCCCCGACAGCCCGGTTTGTTGGCCGGCCAGACTGATCAATTTTGAATAATTGCGCTGTTGATCGACGGCGTAACGCATGCCCAGCCACACCGCGGTGACCAAAATGGCGATGACGCTTAAGGCGACGATATAGCGTCGGCGCAAATTTCTGACGTCGCTGAGGTCAGGCATGGCGTATCGGATCCAATATCGGGTTCATATTTTTCGCGGTTTCAGGCTCACAGTTTCCAATGAGACATAAATCTTAGAAGGATCGTGTTGCAGTTCTATGGCACGTTGAGCGGCACGTTGATCTCAGGGGCAGATCAAAATCAGTTGACGATCGGTCGCGGGCAGAGTTAGATACAAATTCCGGCATCGGTCGGATCGCAACGGTGCGAATTTTATGAAACCGCGAGGATACCGGGTTGATGACGGCACCCGCCGCCAGCTTGAAAACGCAAACAGCAACCGCGCTGCGGTTGGGCTTTTGTGTGTCCGGTTTCATGACCGGTCTGTTGTGCCAGACCGGACGGCCCCTTGACGGGCAAATTCTGAACGGGAACCTCCTTCTTAGGTGCCCCTGACGCCTGCGGCCTTGATTGATGCCGATGGTGTTTGGGGGAGACGTCAACTGCACCGCCGCGCGGTCGCGGCGTAAATGTATGTTTTATCCGAAGGACAAATCCTATGAGTATTCCCGATACCAGCCGCGTGATCATCTTTGACACCACCTTGCGCGATGGCGAGCAATCGCCCGGCGCATCGATGAACCTGGACGAAAAAATCCGTATCGCCAAGGTCCTGGAAAACATGGGCGTGGATGTGATGGAAGCCGGTTTTCCGATCGCCTCCGCAGGGGATTTTGAAGCGGTCAACGAGATCGCCAAAGTCGTCAAAAACACCACTGTTTGTGGTTTGGCCCGGGCCACAAAGGGCGATATTGAACGCTGCGCCGAGGCCATCAAACCGGCCCCTGGCGGGCGCATTCATACCTTTATTTCAACCAGTCCCTTGCATATGAAATACAAATTGCAGATGGAACCGGACGCGGTGTTTGAAAAGGTCAAGGAAAGCGTCAGCTATGCACGCAATTTTACCGATGACGTGGAATGGTCGGCCGAAGACGGCACCCGCACCGATCATGATTTCCTGTGTCGCTGTGTCGAGGCGGCGATTTCTGCGGGGGCGACCACCATCAACATTCCCGACACCGTGGGCTACACCATGCCGCAAGAATATGCGGCTCTGTTTCAAATGTTGTTTGATCGCGTGGCGAACGCCGACAAGGCCGTTTTTTCGGCTCATTGCCATAACGACCTGGGCCTGGCGGTGGCCAATTCTTTGGCTGCGGTGGGCGTGGGGGCCCGACAAATTGAATGCACCATCAACGGATTGGGCGAACGGGCCGGCAACGCGGCGCTGGAAGAAATTGTCATGGCGTTGCAAACCCGCCAGGATTTGATGCCGTTTTCCACCGGGATCGTGACCCGGGACATCACCAAGGCATCGCGGCTGGTTTCCGCGGTCACCGGTTTTAATGTTCAGCCGAACAAAGCCATTGTCGGGCAAAATGCTTTTGCCCACGAAAGCGGGATTCATCAAGACGGAATGCTGAAACACGCTGAAACTTATGAAATCATGACCCCGGAATCGGTCGGCTTGAGCCAATCGAAATTGGTGCTGGGCAAGCATTCTGGGCGTCATGCCTTCAAAGATAAACTTAAAGACCTGGGCTACGACATCGACGACACGGCGGTCGAGGTGGCGTTTAAGGGCTTTAAAGATCTGTCCGACAAGAAAAAAGAAGTGTTCGATGAAGACATCATCGCCCTGGTGGACGATCAGGTGGTGCGGGTCAACGAACGGGTTCAGTTGGTTGGTCTGGAAATTTTATGTGGCACCAGACATCAGCCGCCAAAGTCGGACCTGGAACTGTCCGTCGATGGCGTGGTGACGGCTTGTCGCTCGACCGGGGATGGTCCGGTTGACGCAACCTTCAATGCAATCAAGCAGTTGTTCCCCCATGTGGCGCATTTGCAGCTTTATCAAGTGCACGCGGTGACCCACGGAACAGACGCCCAGGCCGAGGTCACGGTCCGTCTGGAAGAAGACGGGCGGACGGTGAACGGTCAGGCGGCAGACACCGACACCATGGTGGCCAGTGCCAAAGCGTACATCAATGCCTTGAACAAGCTTTTGGTGAAGCGCGAAAAAACCGCACCCAGCGCGCTTTCGGCCTAGCTTTTCCAGGCGTGGGTTGAGTATAAGAGAGGGTGCCGGGGGATTCTCCGGCACTCTTTTCTATTCGGTTTCCAAAGACCACCTGCGGATCGGGCAATGTTGCGCAATCATTTGGGGGGGATTGGAACGGAAACCAGCACATACGTGGGGTTTGACAACCAATGCTATCGAAACTTTTTGGCTTCCTGTCTGCGGACATGGCAATTGATCTTGGAACCGCCAACACGCTCGTTTACGTTAAGGGCAAGGGCATCGTTTTGAACGAACCCTCGGTGGTTGCGATCACGGAATCGAAGGGCAAAAAACAAGTCCTCGCGGTGGGCAATGAAGCCAAACAAATGTTGGGCCGCACGCCGGGCGACATTCATGCCATCCGCCCGTTGCGCGATGGCGTCATCGCCGATTTTGAAGTGGCCGAACAGATGATCAAGTATTTCATCCGCAAGGTGCACAACCGCCGTACCTTTGCCAGCCCCATGGTGGTGGTGTGCGTTCCGTCGGGATCGACGGCCGTTGAACGTCGCGCCATTCAGGAAAGTGCCGAAAGTGCGGGGGCGCGCAAAGTGTTCTTGATCGAAGAACCGATGGCCGCCGCAATCGGTGCCGGATTGCCGGTGACCGAGCCGACCGGATCAATGGTGGTCGATATCGGCGGTGGCACCACCGAAGTCGCGGTGTTGTCGTTGGGCGGCATCGTCTATGCCCGTTCGGTGCGTGTGGGCGGTGACAAAATGGACGAAGCGATCATTGCTTATATCCGCCGTAACCACAATTTGCTGGTCGGCGAAGCGTCTGCGGCGCGGATCAAGGAAACCATCGGCAGCGCGTGTCCCCCCGAAGACGGCGAAGGCCGCACGATGGACATTAAAGGCCGTGATTTGATGAACGGGGTGCCTAAGGAAATCATTATTTCCGAACGCCAAATTGCCGAAAGTCTGGCCGAGCCGGTTGGCGCGATCATCGAAGCGGTGAAAGTCGCTCTGGAACATACCGCCCCGGAATTGGCCGCCGATATTGTCGACAAGGGTATTGTGTTGACCGGTGGCGGCGGGTTGCTGGGCAATATTGACCACGTCTTGCGCCATGCCACCGGGCTGCCGGTTTCCATTGCCGATGATCCGTTGTCGTGTGTGGTCATGGGCACCGGACGGGCCCTGGAAGAAATGAAAAAATTGCGCAACGTCCTGACCACCATGTACTAGGCGCGGTGGGCCAGGTTAAGTTTTCTACACCCGCGCCGCGATGGCGCGGGTGTCGTTGTTTCTTGCGGGCTGTGAATTATTATTCGCTGTGTTGATTTCAATCCTGTTGATGGCGGTTGTCTCCGTGTTAATGTAAAGGATCTTTAATGCGTGCCCTTCGGGGGCTTTGGTCGGCTCATAGGGGTTTTGATCCAGCCCTGCGGGGTCTTGAGTAAGTGAGGAAAATGCGGTGAAAAACCGCCAACACCACGGTCATCACATCAGCCATCCTGAAAAGGGCAAGGTCAGCCGCTTTGGCTATTTGGGGTTGGTGGTGGCTGCGTTTGCGTTGATGTTGTTGGGTAAGGCCGACATCGTGGCGATGGAACGGCTGCGCACACTGGTGACCGATGCGGTGGCACCGGTTTTGGACGCGGTATCGCGCCCGGTGGCGTCGGTGGACCAGGTCGTGGATCAATTGACGGCGCTGTCCGCTGTTTACGACGAAAATACAAAATTGCGGGCGGAAAACAGCCGCTTGCTGGAATGGCAAGCGGTCGCGCGCAATCTGTCTTCGGAAAATCAACGCTTGAAAAGCCTGTTGAATTTCGCCCCCGGCGCGGAACCCAGTTTCGTCACCGCGCGGGTGATTGCGGATTCCGGCGGCGCGTTTGTTCATTCTGTGCTGCTGCGCGCGGGGAGCAGGGACCGGGTGGCGAAGGGCCAGGCGGTGATCACCGGCGAAGGTTTGGTGGGCCGGGTCCAGGAAGTCGGGGTGCGGTCGAGTCGGGTGTTGTTGATTACGGATTTGAATTCGCGCATTCCGGTGGTGGTGGAATCCACGCGGGCGCGGGCGATTTTGGCGGGCGACAATACCGATCGACCAGAACTGATCAATATGGCACCGGGGGTCACGCTGAATGTCGGGGACCGGATTGTGACATCGGGCCATGGGGGCGCTTTTCCACCAGGCATTCCGGTGGGGATGGTTGCCCGGGTCAGTGAAGCGGGGGTCACCATTAAACCCTATGTTTTGCGCGACCGCCTCGAATACGTGCGGGCGGTTGACTACGGTCTTCAGGGTATTTTGGATTTGTCTTCAGCAGCCGAAGGCGCTGGTGTCAGTCAATGACCTTTTCGCTTTGGCAGCGTTTGGGCGTGACGGTGCGGGGGGTGACGCCGTTTGTGATCACCTTGCTGTTGGTGGTGTTGGGTCAGGTCCCGGTGCACATTCCCGGGTTTGCCGAAGTGGCTCCGCTGTTGCCGCTGATGGCGGTATATCATTGGGCGGTTTATCGTCCGGATTTGTTGCCGGTGATTGCGGTGTTCATTGTCGGGTTGCTGCAAGATGCCCTCAGCGGGATGCCGTTTGGCGTCAATACGGCGGTGTTCGTGCTGGTGCATTTGGCGGTGATGAGCCAACAGATATTTTTTATTGGCCGGTCGTTTTTGATCATATGGCTTGGTTTTGTGCTGGTGGCCGCAGGGGCCATGGTGTTGACATGGGTGCTGACAGGATTGTTCTTTTCCACATTTTCAAGCCTGCAAACGGCGTTTGTTCAATACCTTGTGACGGTCGGGGTGTTTCCCATTTTGGCGTGGCTGCAAGTGCGCTGGCAACAATCGGTACTGGCCCAGGTTTAGTGCTGGCCCAAGTTTAAAGGACAGGCAAAAACATGCATAGGGATACGGAGCGCCACAAATTTTTTTCCCGCCGGGCGCTGATGCTGGGGGCCGGCCAAGGGGCTTTGTTGTCTGTGTTGGCCGGGCGAATGTATTATCTGCAAGTGATTGAGTCCGCGCGCTATACGACGTTGGCCGATGAAAACCGGATTAACTTCAGGCTCCTGGCCCCGCCACGTGGGCGAATTGTGGATCGCAATGGCAAGCCGATGGCGGACAATCGGCAAAATTACCAGGTGGTGATTATCCCGGAACAGGCGGGGGACGTGGACCGCACCCTGGACCTTCTGGCCTTGATTGTGACGTTGAGTGGCAGCGACCGGCGGCGGGTTCGCCGTGAAGTCAAACGCAAACGAGATTTTGTCCCCATCACGGTGCGTGAAAACCTTGACTGGTCGGAGGTTGCACGAATTGAGGTCAACACCCCCGACCTGCCCGGGGTGTTCATTGACGTTGGCCAAAGTCGCAGTTATGTCAAAGGCACGGAGACGGCCCATGCGCTGGGCTATGTGGCGGAGGTTTCGGATAAAGACGAAGACAGTGATCCGTTGCTGGAACTGCCCGGTTTTCGCGTTGGCAAGGCTGGTATTGAAAAAGTTTATGATCTGGCCTTGCGCGGGTCGGGGGGCAGTTCTCAGGTGGAGGTCAACGCGCTGGGCCGGGTGATCCGCGAACTGGATCGCCAGGAAGGTCAGCCGGGCACGGAAGTGCGTTTGACCCTGGATTCAGATTTACAGGAATTTGCCACCAAGGCGTTGGGCAGCGAAAGCGCGAGCCTGGTGGTAATGGACGTTCACAGCGGCGAAGTGTTGTCATTGGTGTCGGCACCGTCGTTTGATCCCAATTCGTTCAACACCGGGATGCGTCAGGCGGAGTGGGAATCCTTGATCCGCAATCCCAAAGCGCCTCTGACGAACAAAGCCGTGGTCGGCCAGTACGCGCCGGGGTCGACTTTTAAACCTTCGGTGGCTCTATCGGCTTTGGCCAAGGGCTCGATCACACCGGAGACGGAGTTTTTCTGTTCCGGGTCGATTAAACTGGGTGACGCGGAATTCCATTGTTGGAAGCGCGGCGGTCATGGAACCTTGGATTTGCGCGGTGCCATTCAGCAATCTTGTGACGTTTATTTTTATGAAGTCGCCATGCGCACGGGCATTGATCGGATCGGGGCCATGGCCCGCCGGTTTGGCCTGGGGTCTCGCTTGGGACTGGACTTGCCGGGGGAAAGACCCGGATTGATTCCCAGCAACGAATGGAAAATGGGGGCCGTCGGTCAGCCATGGCAATTGGGTGAAACATTGATCGCCGGGATCGGCCAGGGTTACATCTTGACCACGCCGATGCAATTGGCGGTGATGACGGCCCGGTTGGCCAACGGTGGCAATGCGGTTACGCCGCGTTTGACGGTGGCGCGGGTGACGCCGCAAGGGGTTGAACCTTACGCACAAGAAGCCGCCCCTTCGTTGGGCATTCTCCCGGAACATTTGGCGGTGGTTCTGGATGGCATGGACATGGTGGTGAATTCGCCCAAGGGCACGGCGCGCCGTTCGCGGATCAAAGAACCAAAGTGGCGGATGGCGGGCAAAACCGGCACGGTTCAAGTGCGCCGCATCACCAGGGCGGAACGCGAAAACGGCATCCCCAAAAGCGATGACGTGCCCTGGGAGGAACGTGATCACGCCTTGTTTATTGGCTATGCCCCGGTGGACAATCCGCGTTTTGCGGTGGCGGTGGTGGTTGAACACGGTGGCGGTGGCTCTGCGGTGGCGGCCCCGATTGCCAGCAAGGTCCTGCGCGAGGCGTTGCGTCTGGGGGAACTCAACGCCCCACAAAACGCTGGCACTTCCACTCAAACCGGCACATCCACTCAAAAACGGGACGCATAAAATGGCCGATCATGGCGGCTCGATGTTTCAATCGCGGATGAGCTTGACCCAGAAACTGTTGCAATTGCATTGGGTTTTGGTGCTTTTGTTGACGGTCATCGCCAGCATTGGTTTTGCCATGCTTTACAGTGCGGCGGGGGGGGATATGGAACCGTGGGCGTCGCGCCAGATCAGCCGCTTTGGCATTGGCATGGTGGCGATGGTGGCGATTGCGGTGACCGATATTCGGGTTTGGTTGCGCTATTCTTACGGGTTTTATTTTCTGGTTTTGGCATTGTTGATCGGGGTTGAAATTGCCGGTTTCGCGGGCATGGGGGCTCGGCGTTGGATTAGTTTCGGGCTGTTCAATGTGCAACCGTCGGAACTGATGAAAATCGCCATGGTCCTGGTCCTGGCCCGGTATTTTCATGGCGGCAGTATCGAAGACGTGGGACGGATCACATTTTTGCTGCCGCCGGTGTTGATGGTTGCCATTCCTGCGGTGCTGATTTTGCGTCAGCCCGATTTGGGCACCACGGTGATGTTGGTGCTGGGCAGCGTGGGAATGTTTTTCGCCGCCGGGGTGCGCATGTGGAAATTTGTCGTGGGCGGTCTTTTGACCTTGGCGAGCGCCCCGATGGCGTGGTTTTTTCTTTTGCTCGATTACCAGAAAAAACGTATTTTGGTGTTTCTCAATCCAGAATTGGACACCTTGGGGGCTGGCTACCACATCATTCAGTCGAAGATCGCGTTGGGCTCTGGGGGGGTGTTTGGCAAGGGCTTTATGCTCGGCACGCAAAGCCATCTGAATTTTTTACCGGAAAAACAAACCGATTTTATTTTTACCATGTTTGCCGAAGAATTTGGCTTGGTCGGCGGCTTGGCGTTGATCGGTTTGTATATCCTTATTCTTGTGTATGCATTTGTGATCGCGATGTCGTCGCGCAATCACTTTGGCCGCCTGGTGGCGATCGGCATAACGGTGACGTTCTTTTTGTATGTTTTCATCAATATTGCGATGGTCATGGGTCTGATCCCGGTGGTCGGTGTGCCGTTGCCGTTGGTGTCCTACGGCGGCACCGCGATGCTGACGGTTCTGGTTGGATTTGGCTTGCTGTTGTGCGTGCACATTCACCAGGACACGACCATCGGCAGACGCGACGGCGGCGATGGATTTTAAGGTTGCACCCCCCCCTTGGGGCTTTATATGATGCCAACCCCTTGACCGTGCGTCATGTTGCGTCGCGCTCACCTTGGGGCGCATAGCTCAGTTGGTAGAGCAGCTGACTCTTAATCAGCGGGTCCACGGTTCGAGTCCGTGTGCGCCCACCAATTAAACCCCCAGCAATACCAATGTGTTGCTGGGGTTTTTCGTGCCTAAAATTAATGAGAACAAAGAAGGAACAAGTCGGACAGTTTTCAAAACTGTCCGACTTTTGATGTTTATGAGCAGTTGTCTGCATCGTTTTTGATGAATCGGTATCTCATCATTTTTGGCTCGCGAAGAAGGTTGTGGCTTTTTTAAAGGCGTCACCCTGCCAGACCCCTTTCTGCGACCAGCGGTTATAGCGGTTGTATACCGTCGTCGATGGGCCGTACTCCGGCGGACAGTCCTGCCAGCGGCAACCCGATTGCAGCACATGAATGATGCCACTGATAATGCGTCGATCATCCTTACGCCGCTTGCCAGCCGCACGGTAAGGCAAGTAAGGTTGGATCAGTGAAAATTGTTCGTTCGACAGCCAAAAACCACGCTTCATAGCCTGAAACCTCCATTTTGAGTTCCAAGCTCTTGAATCACTTAATCGTTAATGAGTTCTGACCCTGGCGTTCACACTGAACTCATCAATTTGCAGAAGCGCTTCTGCCATTAAAATGGGTTTGTTGGCCAGCATGACATTTGACGTTGAATTTTCTAAGGACCATCCCGCCACAGGCGAGCGCGCCCTATGGTTCTATATGACGTTTAGCGCTGGCGAACAGGTGCGAGCCGTCGAAACCAGTGACACCATGTGGGATATTGGCTCCCTCCTAGATTGGCTTGAGTGCATCGTTTCAGGCCGCGACGAGTGCCGATTGGACGTTGATCGGGAAGGGGAGATTGATACACTTTTCACCATTCCCGTAGATGCGCAGTCTGTCCGGCTGGTGATCCAAGATGACCTTGATGATGAAGAGGTCATCGTTTACCTAGACGCTGTCGTTGATCGACGGGTGTTGGTCGAGAAAACCTATGTGGGGATTTTGCAATTCATCAAATCCTCAGGTCTGGTTGGGCGGGGGTATTGGACCTATGAAAATGGCAAGCCCGTGTACTATGAAACGGACGACCTGAGCGACCTGAACTCCGAAGAGGTCGAGGCTTGGATTAACGTCGGCCGTTAGACGAACTCTGAGAAATCACAAATCAAACTATTGTTGAGCCCAGAGGGCGAATAAGGTCCCGTCTCTAAGATGGGCAGGGGGAAGGTGTTACACTTTCCATGTCCTGCCGTCCCATACGACAGGCACAGATAGGCCAAAATCAGGCCAATTTTGGTTGGGCGTGCGGGGTTTGCCAAGACTTGCCGGAAAACATAGGCCAACATTGGCATATTTAGTGTCCGTCCGAAAAGTTAATGAATCATTAGAAATTTCTGTGATTCAAGAGTCTTATCCCTCATTGAAGGATAAGACAGATGTGGACTTCAGAAACCTGAAGAACCGGATTGATCTGGAAACCGGGAATGCCGTTGTCGAGTATGCCATTGAATACCCGGCCTACGGCCAAGCCCGTGTCAGCAACGAGCTGCACAAGCTGGGCGTGTTCGTGTCCGCCAGTGGGGTGCGCTCGATCTGGCTGCGCCACGATCTGGAGAACTTCAAGAAGCGGCTGAAAGCCCTGGAGGCCAAAGTCGCTGAAGACGGAATCATCCTCACCGAGGCCCAGGTCCAGGCGCTGGAAAAGCAGAAGCTGGACGACGAAGCCTGGGGCGAGATCGACACCGCACACCACGGATACCTTGGGTCTCAGGACACCTTCTCTGTCGGTACGCTCAAGGGCGTCAGGCGGGTTTATCAGCAGACCTATATCGACACCTACGCCAAGGTCGCCCAGGCTAAGCTCTACAAAACCAAAACGCCAATCACCGCCGCCGATATGCTCAACGACAAGGTTCTACCGTTTTACGAGGAGCACGACCTGCCGGTGCTGCGCATCCTCACCGACCGGGGCACGGAATATTGTGGCCGGGCGGATCGTCACGACGACCAGCTGTTCCTCGCCATCAACGACATCGAACACACCAAAACCAGGGTCAAATCACTGCATACCAAGTCCCCTTGCCGGTTCCATGCCGCGCTAGGTGGCCCTGCGCCATCAGCCGTTTGAAGTGGTCCTTAAGCGTGTTGCGGCTGGCTCCGGTGGTGCGGATCATATCGCCCATGGTGACCCGGCCATGCTGGCGGGCGTGATCGATGATCTGCACGGCGAGTTCGGGCAATGTGGCCATGACCAGTTTTTCTTTCTCCACCTTGGCGGCGAGGCGGCGTTTTTGCTGCTGCAAGGCGCGCATGAAAAACATTAGCCACGGCTGCCAGTCCGGCGCGTCGGTGCGGATCGTTCCCTGGGTCTGGCGCAAGGCCAGATAGTAGCTTTCTTTGCTGCTCTCGATGACGCTCTCTAGCGAGCTGTAGGGCACGTAGGCATAGCCCGTCTGCAACAAGAGCAGGGAGGTGAACACGCGGCTCAAACGGCCATTGCCGTCCTGGAAGGGATGGATTTCCAAAAACACCACAACGAACACGGCGACGATAAGCAAGGGGTGCATGCGGCCTGGTTCGCGGGCGTCCTTCAGCCAAGAAACAAGCTCGGCCATCAGGCGCGGCGTGTCGAACGGTGAAGCCGTTTCAAACACGATGCCGATTTGCTGGCCGTCCTCATCAAAGGCTGCAACACTGTTGGACAGTGTTTTGTATTCGCCTCGGTGTCGGTCGTCTTTTTCGCTATAACGCAGAAGGTCGCGGTGAAGTTGTTTGACGTGGTTTTCGGTGATGGGGATGTCGGCCCAAGCCTGGAAAACCGTTTCCATGACTTCGGCGTAGCCCGCGACTTCCTGTTCGTCGCGGCTAGCGAAGGATTTGATCTCCAGGTTGGCGAGCAGGCGCTCAACGTCGCGGTCGGACAATTTGCTGCCCTCGATGCGGGTCGATGAGCCGATGCTTTCGATGGTTGCCACATGGCGCAACGCCTTCAAGCGCTCCGGAGCCAGGGTGCCCAGAGCGCGCCACGCGCCTTTAAATTCGTCGATCTCGGCGATCAGCGTTAAAAGCTCGGGCGTGATTTGAATGGTATCGGTTTTGATCATAATCACCTCTTGCCAACCATAAATACACCCATAAACACCCATAAGTCTACCTAAAAACACACCCAGAAACACCCATATATGTGTTTATGCCTTTCGAACTAAGGGGGAGAGCCCCAACGCGTGGCGCTGGAGCGCGTCATAAGCCACCTCAGCGATACGCAAGTTTTCCTGTCGCGTTTCGATGATCTCCACTTCGGTTTTGGTGATGCGCGAACGCAAAAATTTCTTCGACAGCCATTTTTGATGGTCTTTGAAAAACCACCGAGCAGCATCCTTGGGCAACCTACGGACTTTTTAACCGATTGTCGTGGCAGCCCATTTCATTGTTCTTACAGTGTGGCAAGTCGAGATGTGCGCGGGCATAGAAAATTCTTGACCTTTTGGTCAACTTTTGTCACCGTTTGGCAAGATCAGGAAAAGGGGGCGACATGACCAACAGGGAATCCATATCCAGCGGGCGTTTATCTGCGGCGTGTTACGCGGCGAACTTTGCAGATTTGCACCCCCCCATGACGGTTCGCGAAGCCGGCCTGGCGGCGCAGCATTGTTTGTATTGTTTCGATGCACCGTGTGTGACGGCATGCCCGACGGATATCGACGTGCCGACCTTTATTCGCAAAATTGCTTCTGGAAACCTGCCCGGATCTGGGCAAACCATTTTGGACGCCAATATTTTGGGCGGAACCTGCGCCCGGGCGTGTCCTACGGAAGTGCTCTGTGAACAAGCGTGCGTGCGCAATGTTAAAGATGACGCAGCGGTGGAAATTGGCCGCTTGCAGCGTCACGCCGTCGATGTTTTGATCGCGGCGGGGCGTCCGCATCCGTTTGGGCGGGGGCCGGCGACGGGCAAAAACATCGCCGTTGTGGGTGCGGGTCCGGCGGGTCTTTCGTGTGCTCATCGGTTGGCGGTTTTGGGCCATGAGGTGACGATTTTTGAGGCCCGGGACAAAAGTGGCGGGCTCAATGAATATGGCCTTGCCGCCTATAAAATGACCGACGATTTTGCCGCCCGCGAGGTTGCCTTCGTGCTGGATGTGGGGGGGATTTCCGTGAAACACGGCAAAGCGCTGGGGCAAAATATCAGCCTGGATGGCTTGCGCCACGATTATGACGCGGTTTTCCTCGGCGTGGGGTTGGCGTCTGCACGGTCCTTGGGCGTGCAAGGCGAAGACCTGGATGGCGTGCGCGATGCGGTCGATTTCATTTTTGACCTGCGCCAGGATGGCCCCGCAGGGGTCGGCGTGGGGGACAAGGTGATCGTGGTCGGCGGGGGAAACACCGCCATTGATGCCGCGGTTCAGGCCAGGCGTTTGGGGGCCGGTGAGGTTCATCTGGTTTATCGACGCGGTCCCGAACATATGACCGCAACCGGGTTCGAACGCACTTTGGCGCGCGACAACGCGGTGCTGTTTCACCATTGGGCGCGGCCGGTTGAAATTAAGGGCGCGGGCGCGGGCGCGGTCACGGCGGTGACATTTGAAAAAACCCGTTTGGGTGCAGATGGTAAACTTCAAGGCGTGGGCGAAACCTTTGAGCTTGGTGCCGACATGGTGCTGAAGGCGGTCGGCCAAACCCTGGTCGATGCATGGCCCGAAGGTTTAAAACGGGCCGCGGGCAAAATTGCCGTGGACACAGACCACCGCACGTCCCTGGCGGGGGTATATGCGGGCGGGGATTGTATTTTGCGCGGCGAAGACTTGACGGTGCGTGCGGTCGAAGACGGCAAGCGGGCCGCCTTTGCGATCGACACCGACCTGAAAAATCAATAACCGGGAGGCACAGTTATGGCTGATCTGAGTTGCACCATCGCGGGCATCAAAAGCATCAATCCGTTTTGGCTGGCATCGGCCCCGCCCACCGACAAAAAATACAACGTGGTGCGCGCGTTCGAGGCCGGGTGGGGCGGCGTGGTGTGGAAGACCCTGGGCGAAGATCCGCCGGTGATCAATGTGTCGAGCCGCTATGGCGTGTCCACGGGACCGGATGGCAAGATGTTGGGGATTAACAATATCGAGTTGATCTCCGACCGTCCCCTGCACGTCAACTTGCGGGAAATTCGCGAATGCAAAGACGCGTGGCCGGACCGGGTCATCGTCGGATCCATGATGGCGGTGGTCGAGGAACAGGCGTGGAAAACCCTCGCCAAAAAGATCGTCGCAGCCGGGGTGGACGGGCTGGAACTCAATTTGGGCTGTCCCCACGGGATGTGCGAACGGGGCATGGGCTCGGCCATCGGCCAGGTGCCCGAAATGGTCGAAAACGTCACCCGTTGGGTCAAGGACGTGGTCGATGTGCCGGTGATCGTCAAGTTGACCCCCAACATCACCAATATTTTATGGTCGGCCGAAGCCGCCAAAGCCGGTGGTGCGGACGCGGTGGCGCTGATCAACACCGTCAATTCCATCGTGTCGGTGGATTTGGACGCCATGGCACCGACCCCCCTGGTTGATGGCCAGGGCACCCACGGCGGCTATTGTGGTCCGGCGGTGAAGCCGATTGCGCTCAATATGGTGGCGGAAATCGCCCGCAACCCGGCCACGGCCGATGTCCAAATCTCGGCCATTGGCGGCATTTCCACGTGGCGCGATGCGGCGGAATTTATTGTCCTTGGGGCCAATGGACTGCAGGTCTGCACGGCGGCCATGGTGTACGGGTTTCGCATTGTCGAAGATATGAAAGACGGTTTAAGCCGCTGGATGGACGAAAAAGGCTTCACCAGCATCGATGAATTGCACCGCCAGGCGGTTGGCAATGTGGTCGACTGGAATGCGCTGAACATGAATTTTGACAGCAAGGCGGTGATCGACACATCGACCTGTATCGCGTGCGGGCGGTGTTATATCGCGTGCGAGGATACCTCTCATCAAGCCATTTCAATGACCCGGGAGGACCAAAAAAACGTATACGAAGTTGTCACGGAGGACTGTGTCGGGTGCAATTTGTGTGCGATTGTCTGCCCGGTTGACGGCTGCATTGCGATGCTCAAAATCGAAAATAATAAACCGCATTTGACGTGGCCGGATCATCCGGCAAATCCGTCTGCGAACCGCGTGGGCGAATAAAGTCACGGTGAAATGGTGGGGGCTTTAACTTGACCGTTCGGTCAATTCAACAATTGACCGCCTGGTTCTGTTCACCTAGCATTATCCTTGGTTCTATTCACCTCGCATGACGATTGTGTGACGCACGAAAGACAAACGCGAAGGCGGGGCTTGAACGCGCCGATCAAAGGAGGGGGAATAACGCATGGTGGTTAAAATCGTCGTTGGATTTCGGATCCATATCAAGGGGAACCATGTTTTGGCATGCGGGCGGTCATTGTGAACCGTTTTCCCGCCCATGAGGCCACCACCGCCAGCGCTCTTCCCACCGCGACCTCATCCGATGCTGCGCCGGTGATCGACATTCAAGACCTGACGTTGACATTCAAGACCGCCGACGGCCCGGTTTATGCCCTGTCGGATTTGAACTTACAGGTGAACCGGGGTGATTTCGTTTCCTTTATTGGTCCGTCCGGGTGTGGCAAAACCACATTGCTGCGGGTGATCGCGGATTTGCAAACCCCGACCTCCGGTCACATCATCGTCAATGGAGTGTCCCCGCACGAGGCGCGATTAAACCGCCAGTATGGCTATGTGTTTCAGTCGGCAGCGCTGTATCCGTGGCGCAACATTCAACGCAACGTCACGCTGCCCCTTGAAATCATGGGTGTCCCGGCGGCCCAGCGCAAAACCCTCGCCAGGCAATATCTGGAGCTGGTCGGTTTGACCGGGTTTGAGAAAAAATTCCCGTGGCAATTGTCGGGCGGGATGCAGCAGCGCGCCTCGATTGCGCGGGCGCTGTGTTTTGATCCGGACATGTTGTTGATGGATGAACCGTTCGGCGCGTTGGATGAAATTGTCCGCGATCATCTGAACGAACAACTTTTGGCGTTGTGGGCCAAGACCCAAAAAACCGTGGTGTTCGTCACCCATTCGATTTCCGAAGCGGTGTTTCTATCATCCAAAATCGTGGTCATGTCGCCCAGGCCCGGACGGATCATCGACGTAATCGATAATCCTTTGCCCGCAAACCGCAATTTGGATATTCGCGAAACTTTGGAATTTCTGGAAATTGCCCACCGGGTTCGAAACGGTTTGCGTGCGGGGAGCCACGATGACGATTAGCGCCGCCATGGCTGAGGGAACGACGGCCAGGCCGTCGTGGTGGACGCGGGCGTTTCAGGGCCGCGTCGGCCCGGTTGCGGTGCTCAGTTTGGCGATCATCGCGATCTGGTACGTGGGCACGGTGTCGATGAACGCGCCGATGCAAATCGATCGCTTCGAACAGGCCGGGGTGCAATGGAGTGGCGCCGATTTGATCCGTGAAACCATGCGCCAGGACCGCCCCTTGTTGCCCGCACCGCACCAGATTTTGGCGGAAATGAACAAGACCATTTTCGGCAAGAACATCACCTCAAAACGCAGTCTGGTGTTTCACGCCGGCGTGACCCTTTCGACCACCCTGGTGGGGTTTGTTGCGGGCTCTTTGTTGGGTATTTTACTGGCAGTCGGGATCGTCCATCTGAAATCGTTGGAAAAAAGCCTGATGCCGTGGATCATCGCGTCGCAAACCATTCCCATTTTGGCGATCGCGCCGATGATCGTGGTGGTGTTGGGGTCGATGGGCCTGAAGGGCTTGATCCCCAAGGCGATCATTTCGACTTATTTGTGCTTTTTCCCCGTGGCCATCAGCATGGTTAAGGGGTTGCGTTCGCCCGACCGCTTGCGGATGGATTTGATGCGCACTTACAACGCCAGCCGTTGGCAAACCTTTTGGATGTTGCGGTGGCCGTCGTCGATGCCGTTTTTGTTTGCCAGCTTAAAAATCGCCATCGCCATCAGTTTGGTCGGCGCGATTGTCGGGGAACTGCCGACCGGGGCGCAGGCGGGCTTGGGGGCGCGTTTGTTGGCCGGATCTTATTATGGGCAGACCGTGCAAATTTGGTCGGCCCTGGTGACCGCGGCGATTTTGGCCGCGACCATGGTGGCGCTGATCGGCTGGATCGAAGGGCGGGTTTTGCGCCGCATGGGGGCAACACAATGAGCTTGCGTCTCGACGGTTTTTGCCTGTTTGCGGTGGTGGCCCTGGTGGCGGCCATGGGGCTTTCGGTGGCGGGAAGTGAAAACTCGGGCGATGTTGCGGTGACGATCTGGTCGGTGGCGGCGCTGGCCTGGACGGTGCCGTTGTTGGCGCTGGTTGCGGGGTGGTTTGGTGTGCTGGGGGGTGGTGGCTGGCGGCGCGGTCTGATTTTGATCGGGGTGGTGGGCGTGGGCATGGTGGCCAGTTTGCAGGCGCTGCAAAACCCGGCCATCGCGGGGTCGGCCGAAGTCGGGTTTTGGGCTTTGATCATCGCGCTTTGGGCGTTGGCGTGGCGGGGGATTGACGGCCTTGCCGGGTTTCGGTCTTTGAACGGCAAAGCCCAATTGGTTGCCAACCTTGCGGTGCCCTTGTTTTTTGGCGTGTGGTTGTTGTTTTTGTGGCAGGTCCTGACGGTCGGCTTTGGTGTTCCCCAGGTGTTGCTGCCGTCGCCGTCGATGATCGGCGTGCGCATCGCGGGCAACCTGGATGTGTTGTGGGCGGATTTCTTTCAGACCGTGGTTAAGGCGGTGTTGAGCGGCTACGTGATCGGTTGCGGCGCGGGTTTTTTGGTCTCGATCCTGGTGGACCGGGTGGACTTTCTCAAACGCGGATTGCTGCCCTTGGGCAACATGGTCAGTGCCTTGCCGATTGTCGGCGTGGCCCCGATCATGGTGATGTGGTTTGGCTTTGACTGGCAATCGAAAGCCGCCGTGGTGGTGATCATGACGTTCTTCCCGATGTTGGTGAACACCGTCTCCGGCCTGGCGGCAACGGGGCCTTTGGAACGCGAACTGTTGCATTCTTATGGGGCCGGGTATTGGCAGACCCTGTTCAAATTGCGCTTGCCAGCGGCCATGCCGTTTATTTTTAACGCCCTGAAAATCAATTCCACCCTGGCGATGATCGGGGCCATCGTGGCGGAATTTTTCGGCACCCCGATCGTCGGCATGGGGTTTCGCATTTCCACCGAAGTGGGGCGCATGAACGTCGATATGGTGTGGGCTGAAATCGCCGTTGCGGCCCTGGTGGGATCTTTGTTCTATGGTGTGACGGCCCTGTTGGAACGCGTCGTGACCTTTTGGCATCCGTCTTATCATGGCAAACGTGGATGAACAGAAACGCATTTATTGGAGGAGGAAATAAAACATGAAACGATCCATTATCTTTGGTGCTTTGGTGGCCGCGGGCTTGTCCGCAGTGACGTTGAGCAGCGCCAGCGCCAGCGCAGAACAAAAAGTCACCTTGCAATTGAAGTGGGTGACCCAGGCACAATTTGCCGGCTATTACGTCGCCAGGGACAAGGGCTTTTATGAAGCCGAAGACCTGGAGGTGACCATCAACCCCGGCGGTCCCGACATCGCCCCGCCGCAAGTTCTTGCGGGCGGTGGTGCGGACGTGGTGGTTGACTGGATGCCGTCGGCCCTGGCCGCGCGTGAAAAGGGCGTGGCGTTGGTGAACATCGCCCAGCCGTTTAAGCGTTCGGGGATGATGCTGACGTGTCGCAAGGAAACCGGCATTCAAAGTCCGAAAGATTTCAAGGGCCGGACCTTGGGCGTGTGGTTTTACGGCAATGAATATCCGTTCCTCAGCTGGATGGCGAAATTGAAGATGCCGATCAACGGCGGTGCGGAAGGCATCACGGTCCTCAAACAGGGGTTCAATGTTGACCCGTTGCTGCAAAAACAAGCCGATTGCATTTCGACCATGACCTACAATGAATATTGGCAGGTCGTCGATGGCGGCATTCCGGCCAGCAAATTGAAGGTGTTCAAATACGAAGACCAGGGCGTGGCGACGTTGGAAGACGGCCTCTATGTTCTGGAAAAGCGTTTGAAAGATCCTGAGTTTGTTGACCGCATGGCGCGGTTCGTGCGGGCTTCCATGAAGGGCTGGGCCTGGGCCAGGGCCAATCCGAAAGAGGCCGCCGAAATCGTTTTGGAAAACGATTCCACCGGCGCGCAAACCGAAAAACACCAGGTTCGGATGATGTCGGAAATCAACAAATTGACCGAAGGCTCCGACGGCTCGCTGGACCCGGCGGCCTATGAACGCACCGTGCAAACGCTGTTGTCGGGCGGATCATCGCCGGTGATCAGCAAGGCCCCGGTGGGGGCATGGACGGACGTCGTGACCAAATTGGCGCTGTCCAAATAAAACCGTTGAGGTTATGGGGCGGTGCGGTGTGCACCGCCCCATGATCGTTTATCTTCATGAGTGGAGGACGTCATGTCTGTTTTGATCAAAGGCGGCACCGTGGTGACCGCCGACCAAACGTATCGCGCCGATGTGTATTGTGAAGCGGGCCGGATCACCGCCATTGGGGAAAATCTGGATGTCGCGTCGGATGCGGAAATTGTCGATGCGGGGGGGCAATACGTGATGCCCGGCGGGATCGACCCGCACACCCACATGCAGTTGCCGTTCATGGGCACGGTGGCCAGCGAAGATTTTTACACCGGCACCGCGGCGGGCCTCGCCGGTGGCACCACGTCGATCATTGATTTCGTTATTCCCAATCCCCAGCAAAGCCTGATGGAGGCCTTTCGCCAGTGGCGGGAATGGGCCGAAAAATCGGCTGCGGATTATTCCTTTCACGTCGCCGTCACGTGGTGGGACGATAGCGTTCACGACGACATGGGCACCCTGGTGCGCGATCACGGGGTGAACAGCTTTAAACACTTCATGGCCTATAAAAACGCCATCATGGCGGACGATGAAATTCTCTATAACAGCTTTTCCCGTGCCCTGACGCTGGGCGCACTGCCCACGGTGCACGCCGAAAATGGCGAGATGGTTTTCCAGTTGCAAAAGAAACTCCTCGCCGCCGGGATCAGCGGACCGGAAGGCCACCCCCTGTCGCGTCCCCCCGCAGCCGAAGGCGAAGCCGCCAACCGGGCCATCAAAATGGCCGAGGTGATCGGCGCGCCGGTGTACCTGGTGCACGTGTCCACCGAACAGGCTTTGCAGGAAATCACCCGCGCCCGTTCTGAGGGCCGTCACGTGTTTGGCGAAGTCCTCGCGGGGCACCTGATGATTGATGACAGCGTTTACCAGGACACCGATTGGGGCCGGGCCGCGGCCCACGTGATGAGCCCGCCGTTCCGCCCCAAAGGCCATCAAGAGGCTTTGTGGAAAGGCTTGCAGTCGGGCAATTTGCAAACCACCGCCACCGATCACTGCTGTTTTTGCGCCGACCAAAAAGCCGCCGGGAAGGACGACTTTACGCTCATCCCCAACGGCACCGCCGGGGTTGAAGACCGCATGGCGGTGTTGTGGGACCAGGGCGTGAATACGGGCCGCCTGACGCCCAGCGAATTTGTCGCCGCGACGTCGACCAACGCGGCGCGCATTTTCAACATCTATCCGCGCAAGGGCTCCATCAGTGTGGGGGCAGACGCCGACGTGGTGGTGTGGGACCCGGCCGGAACGCGAACCATTTCGGCCAAAACCCATCATCAAAACATCGACTTTAATATTTTTGAAGGGATGACCGTCACCGGGGTCCCGTCACACACCATCAGCCGGGGCGTGGTGGCCTACGCCGATGGCGACCTGCGCGCCGTCAAAGGGGCCGGGCGATACGTCAACCGGCCCCCGTTCCCCAGTTATTTCGCGTCTTTGGACAAACGCGCGGCGGCGACAAAACCGCGCGCGGTGAAGCGCTGAACATCCAGGCGCGGCGGGCGGTTTTTTACTTGGTGCCGAACATGCGGTCGCCGGCGTCGCCCAAACCGGGCATGATGTAGCCGTGTTCGTTCAGGCAATTGTCGATGGACGCGGTCACGATGGGCACATCGGGGTGGGCCTTTTGAAAGGTGTTGATGCCTTCGGGGGTGGCCAGCAGACAGACGAATTTCAAATCGGTGGCCCCGGCGTCTTTGATTTTCTGGATCGCGGCAGAGGCGGAATTCCCGGTCGCCAGCATCGGATCGACGACGATACACAGCCGTTCGTCGAGGCTCAGCGGCAGTTTCATATAATATTCCACCGGCTGCAAGGTGTCGGGGTCGCGGTACAACCCGACATGTCCGACCCGTGCCGATGGGATCAGGTCGAGCATCCCGTCCAACAAGCCGTTGCCGGCGCGCAAGATGGAAATCAGGCAAAGTTTCTTGCCGCCCAGTTTTGGCGAAGAAAAAGATTCCAGCGGGGTTTCCACCTCGACCATTTTCAGGTTCAGGTCGCGGCACACTTCATAGGCCAGCAACAGGCTGATTTCGCGCAGCAACTGGCGAAACAATGCGGTCGGCGTGGTCTTGTCGCGCATTAATGTCAACTTGTGTTGAACCAAAGGGTGGTGGACCACGGTTACATCGTTATCGGACATGGGGGCTCTCTTTCGAAGTTTCAAAATTATAGACAAAACGACTGGGGCTGGTCGCCTTGTCCAATGGACACAATCGGGGTGTGGGGTTGGCAATGGGCGATCACGTGGCCCCGGCGGACCACGAACAGCCGCGCCGGGCGCAGGCGCAAAGCGTCGATGGGGGTGGAACATTGCACCACCACCAGATCGCCGTGACAGCCGACCTCTAAACCATAACGATCCAGGTTCATGGCACGGGCAGCGTTGTCGGTGACGCATCTGAACGCCGCGTGCATGTCCTCGACCCCGGTCATATGGCCGACATGCAGGCCCATGTGGGCGACCTCCAACATGTCGTGACTGCCCAGCCCATACCACGGGTCCATGACGCAATCGTGGCCCATGGCGACGTTGACGCCGGCGGCCAGCAATTCCTTGACCCGGGTCATGCCGCGCCGTTTGGGGTACGTGTCATGGCGCGCTTGCAAGGTGATGTTGATCAACGGATTGGCAATCGCGTGCAGGCGGGCTTCGGCGATCAGCGGGATCAATTTGGACACATAATAGTTGTCCATGGAATGCATCGACGTCAGGTGCGATCCGCTGACCCGGCCTTGAAGCTCCAGGCGCACCGTTTCGGCGGCCAGGGTTTCGACGTGGCGCGAATGGGGATCATCGCTTTCATCGCAATGCATATCGACCATCAAACCGCGCTCAGCCGCAATGGCGCACAATTGTTTCACCGACGCCGTGCCGTCGTCCTGGCTGCGTTCAAAATGGGGGATGCCGCCGACCACATCCACGCCCATGTCCAGCGCCCGCATGAGGTTGTCGGGCGCGGCCGGTTGGCGCAAAAAACCATCCTGGGGGAAGGCCACCAATTGCAGGTCCAACCACGGCTTGATTTCTTCGCGCACTTCGATCAGGGCCTGGACCGCGACCAGGCGGGGGTCGGAAATGTCCACATGGCTGCGCACGGCCAAGGTGCCTTGCGCAATCGACCAGTGGCACATCCGCAGCGCCCGGGTCTTGATGTCGTCGTGGCCCAGGGTGGGTTTCAATTCGCCCCACAACTGAATGCCTTCCAACAAGGTGCCGCTGGCGTTGGTGCGCGGTTGGCCATAGGTCAACGCGGAATCGAGATGAAAATGACTGTCGACAAAAGGCGCCGTGACGAGGTGCCCGGCGGCGTCGATTTCCGACCGGGTTGAGCCGCCCAGTTCCGCGTCAATGGCGGCGATCAGGCCGTCCTCGATGGCAATGTCGAGCACACCGGGGCGGCCATCGGCGAGGCGAGCGTTGCGCACGATCAGATCAAACATCGACGGATCTCCTGTGACGGTTGTTTGTCTTTATACCCGTTCACCACGGCGGAAGGGAACCAGCAAGGCTTTGGGGTAACGTGCCTGGCGCGCCATCACCACCATTGCCGCAATGCTCAACACATAAGGCAGCATCAGGAAAAACTGGTACGGGATGAAGGTTGCCGCGGACAATTGCGCGCGCACCTGAAAGGCGTCGATGGCGGCGAACAAGATCGCCCCCAACAAAGCCTTACCCGGTCGCCAGGAGGCAAAAATGACCAGCGCCACGCTGATCCAGCCGCGCCCGTTGATCATGCCAAAATAAAACGCGTCGAACGCCGACATGGTCAAATACGCCCCGCCGACCGCCATCAGGGCACTGCCGACGATCACCGCCCCGGTGCGGATGCTTAACACATTGATGCCCTGGGCCTCCAACGCCATGGGATTTTCACCCGCCATGCGGACCGCCAAACCCACCGGCGTGCGGTGCAAGACGTAAAACACCACCGGCACGATGGCAAATGCCAGGTAGGTCATCGGCGTGTGCGAAAACAGCGCCTCACCCAAAAACGGAATGTCCGACAGAAACGGAATTTCCAGCGGTTGAAACGGAACAATTTTCGGCGGTGTGGTGGAGGCCGGCAGCATCATGCGAAAGACATAAAAGCTCAACGCCGTGGCCAACATGGTGATGCCGATCCCCGAAACGTGCTGGGACAGGCCGAGATGCACGGTGAAGGCGCTGTGCAGCAATCCAAACAGCCCCCCGATGAAGGCCGCGAACAACAGCCCGGTCCACAGATCGCCCCCCAAATAGACCCACATCCATCCCGACATCGCGCCGATGGTCATGATCCCTTCGATGCCCAAATTCAACACCCCGGCGCGTTCACAAATCAGTTCGCCGATGGTGCCTAAAATCAACGGGCAGGCGATGCGGATGGTCGCGGCCCAAAATCCGGCGGTGAGCAAGACGTCGAGTAAATCAAGCACGATGCACCCCCCTTAACGCAATTTAATGCGGAATTGGGTCAGCATCAAGCTGACCAAAACCGCCAAAACGGATGTTGCAACCATCACATCGGCGATGTAATTGGGAATGTTGGCGGCGCGGCTCATGGCGTCGGCCCCGACATAAATCCCGGCGAGGAAAATCGCTGATACGATGATTCCCAAGGGGTGCAGGTTGGCCAACATCGCCACCGCGATGCCCGCATAGCCAAACCCCGGCGACAGATCCAGCGTCAAGTAGCCTTTCAGCCCGGCGACTTCCGTCACGCCCGCGAACCCGGCCAGTCCGCCGCTCAACAGCGCCACCCGAAGCACCGTTAAATTGATGTTGATGCCGGCGAACGACGCGGCGGTGGGGTTGTGGCCGACGGCGCGAATTTCATAGCCCCAAATGGTGAACCTCATCACCACCCACACCAACACCGCCGACACCAAGCCGACAAACAGGCCCAGGTGCAAGCGGGTGCGCGGCAAAATGCGCGGCAACACGCCCTGGTCGATGATCGAGGCGGCTTGCGGCCAGCCCATCGACATGGGGTCTTTCAAGGGGCCTTCCAGCAGGTAATTGACGAACAGTAAAATAACGAAGTTGAGCAACAAAGTGGTGACCACTTCGTCAACCTTGAGCCTGGTTTTCAAATACACCGGCAACAGCAACGCGAGGCCGCCCGCCAAGGCCCCAACGATAAATAAAAACGGCACCATCAAGACCGGCGGCAGGGTCACCATCCCGGTGCCGAACACGGTGGCCGCCAAGGCCCCGCAATACAACTGGCCCTCCGCGCCGATGTTCCAGAACCGGGCGCGAAATGCCACTGCGGCGGCCAGCCCGGTCAAGAGCAGCGGGGTCGCCCGGGTCAAGGTTTCCGACAGGGCAAAGCGCGATCCGAACGCGCCGTTCAGCAACGACACGTAGGCATCGAAAACCGGCTCCCCGGTCCACAAGATCAAGCCCGATGAAAGGATCAAGGCCACCGCGACCGCGGCCACGGGGGCCAGTAAAATCAGCCACACGGGGGTCGCTTCGCGTGGTTCCAGTCTCATGGCGCACCTGTTGAAACAAGGGTTGAAGCATGGTCAAGATCGCCCGCCATCATGATCCCAATGTCGTGTACGGTGACCCTGGACACGGCCAGGGCGGGGCTGAGGCGGCCGTGGTGCATGACCGCGATTTTGTCGGCCAGCGCGAACAATTCGTCGAGGTCTTCGGACACCAACAACACCCCGGCAGCGGCGTTTTTAGCCGCCAGCAAGCGTTCGTGAACCCCGGCGATGGCCCCTTCGTCGAGGCCGCGGACCGGTTGGTTGGCCAAAATAACACGCGGATTGTTTTGCAGCGTGCGGGCCAAAATCAGTTTTTGCATGTTGCCGCCGGACAGCTGTTTGGCGGGCATGTCCATGGATGTGCAGCGCACGTCGAATTGTTCGATCAGATTTTGGGCGAATTTGCGACACGCCTTAAAATCGATCACCCGGCCAAACCGCCACAAGGGGGGTTCGCGCAGATTTTCGCTGATCAGGTTTTCCCACACCGTCATATCGCCGACCACCCCTTGGGCATGGCGGTCTTCGGGAATGCGCCCGACGCCCTGATTGATAAAAGTCCGGGGGGTGAAGTGACGGACCTCCTGGGCGGCGATGCGCACGGTTCCCGAGGTCGGGGTTTGCAAACCGCTGAGGACATCGCCAAGGGCCGATTGGCCATTGCCCGCGACCCCGGCGATGCCGATGATTTCGCGTTCCCGGACCACCAGGTCGATGTTGTCGAGCACCGGTTTGGCGTTCGCATCGACCGCGACCGTGACGCTATTGAGTTCAATCACGGGGGCCCCGGGGGGGAGATGTTCGACCTTGGGCCGGGCCACGTCATGGCCGACCATCATCCGGGCCAAAGCGTCGCGGTCTGCATCTTGGGTGGCGATGGCGCCAACCATTTTTCCGCGCCGTAAAACATTGACGCGGTCGCTGATGTTGAGAATTTCGTGCAACTTGTGGGAAATGAAGATAATCGACAACCCCTCCGCGACCATGGTGCGCAGGGTTTCAAAAAGGTGTTCGACCTCGCTGGGGGTGAGCACGGCGGTGGGCTCATCCAAAATCAGAATTTTGGCGTCGCGGTACAACACCTTCATGATTTCGACCCGTTGGCGTTCGCCGATGGACAGGTCCGCGACCTGGCTATCGGGGCGGATGTCCATGGCGAATTTATCCGCCAATTTGGCCAGTTTGGCGCGCGCCCAGCGGGTGTCGGATCGCACTGCCAGCAATGGTTCGGTGCCCAGCATGATGTTGTCGAGAACGGTGAGATTGTCGGCCAGGGTGAAATGCTGGTGGACCATGCCGACGCCGGCATCGATGGCGGCATCGGTGGCGCCCGGCGGCAACGTTCGACCAAACACTTCGATGGAGCCCCGGTCCGCCACATAGTGGCCGAACAAGACGTTCATCAAGGTGGTCTTGCCCGCGCCGTTTTCGCCCAACAGGGCCAAAACCTCGCCTTTTTCCAGGGTCAGGGAGACATCGTCATTGGCGACGAAGGAGCCAAACAGCTTGCTCACCGCGTTAATTTTCAACACCGTCATCAACTTGGACTTTCGGTTTAAAGGCGAAAAGAGGGGCACGGTGACGCACCCCTCTTTTCTGTCTCAGGCACGTAAAACGGCACCCCTTTAGAAGGTCGATTTCGGCTCGGCATCGTTGATTTCAACGACGTAGCGACCGGCCAGAATGTCGGCCCTGGTGTCGGCGACCGTGGCCTTGATGGCGGCGGATATTTTGCCGTCGAACTCATAGAACGGAGCCAGGCTGGCACCGCCCTTGGCCATCATGGTCCATTCTTTATAGTCGGACGCCTTGAAGGTGTTGGTCTTGACTTCGGAAATGGCGTTGTTGATCGCCGCGTCCATGTTCCAAAGTGCCGAGGTGACCACCACGTCGGTGCCGTTTTCTTCTTTGTTCATGTCGTTGACGTTGCCAAATGCCAAAATGCCTTTGGCGCGGGCCGCGTCCACCACCCCGGCGCGTTCGGCATACAAAATATCGACGCCGGTTTCAACCTGGGCAAACGCGGCTTCCTTGGCTTTGGGGGGGTCGTACCAGGACCCGATGAAGGTGACCTTGAATTCAACTTTGGGATTGGTGGACCTGGCGCCGTTGATAAAGGCGTTGAACAAACGGTTCACCTCGCCAATCGGATAGCCGCCGACCAGGCCGATTTTGTTGCTCTTGGTCATGGACCCGGCAATCATGCCCATCAGATAGCTGGGTTCGTGGATGTAGTTGTCGAACACGGAAAAGTTGGATCCGTAAGGCTTGAACGGATCGCCCATCAAAAACGCCACGTTGGGATAATCGTCGGCCACTTTGCGGGCCTCTTTGCTGATGCCGAACGCTTCGCCGACGATCAGGTTGACGCCGCTTTCGGCGTATTCGCGCAGCACCCGGACATAATCGGTGTTGGCGACTTTTTCGGAATAAACGTATTCAATTTCGCCACTGGCTTCGGCTTTGACCAGCGCCTGATGTAGTCGAGCGTCCCATTTTTGCTGGATCGGTTGGGTGTAAATGCCGGCAACCTTGATCTTGCTGGCCGCCTGGGCGGCGTGCCCGGTGATGGCCACCAGCGCCACCAGCGGCGCAATGATTAAAAGTTTTAAAAAATGTCGTTTTGGCGACTTGATTTCATCCATGTGATTTCCCCTTTTCCGTAAACAGTGAGTGCCCCGTTCGGTTGAATTCTCAAGCTTGTTTAATGGAGCAACTTTTGACCACTTGGTCAAGATAGATTAGTCCCCTGGTGGTTCCGAAAGCCCGATTCCACCGAGAATAATGGAGGTCACGGTTGCACGGGCTTTGGCGAATTGCGCGTCGGACAATCGTCGGACATTTCCCAGTGTGTTGATTTGGTGTTCGAAATCGGCGTAGTGCTGGGTGGTGGCCCAGATCATGTACAACAGGTAATAGGGTTCAACCGGGGCGATTTTGCCTTGGGCGATCCAGCGTTCAATGATTTTTACCCGCGACACGGTCCAGCGTTTCATGGTGTGGTCCAGGAAATCCTGGATTTCAGGTGCGCCGTGCATGATTTCCTGGGCCCACACCTTGGACCCCAGCGGATGGCGGCGCGAGATGTCCATCTTGGCATGAATGTAGCGGGTCAGCGCGTCCGCCGGATCATCGCAGTCGTCGAAGGTTTCGGCGGCCTCCAGCCAGATGGTGAAAATTTTGCTGATGACGGTGTCGTAAAGGACCTTCTTGGTGGGAAAGTAATAATGTAAATTGGCCTTGGGCAGTCCGGCCCTGGCGGCGATCAGCTTGGTGGTGGCCCCGGCAAATCCCAATTGGGCGAACACCTGTTCGGCGGCGGCCAAAATGAGGTCTTCGTTTTTTTGGCGGGTTTTTGATTTTTTGTTCTGTGGATCGTTCATGGTCCTGCTGACGTGAGTATCTTGATGTTTAAAATCAGTTTGATCGCAAAACAGGAATTCTGTAAAGTTTTTTGACCATCCGGTCAGCTTTGTCCCGGGGTGCCGAAAAACCGAATCACGCCAGGATGTTCAAATCCAGAGCCAAGAATAGGTGAGATGGTCTTTCGGTACACCCTTAAAAATTGACCGTTATGTTAAATTTAATTTTCGGGGAGGTTCACGTGTCAGACGAAAAAAATTTACGGATCGACGGCCAAAGGTTGTGGAACAGCCTGATGGAAATGGCCAAAATCGGCGCCACCGAAAAGGGTGGCTGTTGCCGTTTGGCGTTGACCGATTTGGACCGCGAAAGCCGCGATCTGTTTGTTCGCTGGTGCAAGGACGCGGGATGCACGGTGCGGGTCGACAAAATGGGCAATATTTTTGCCCGGCGCGCCGGGCGCAACAACGATTTGCCCCCGGTGATGACCGGCAGCCACCTCGACACCCAACCCACCGGCGGGCGGTTTGACGGCGTGTACGGGGTGCTGGCGGGGTTGGAGGTGATCCGCTCGCTCAACGATTTGGGCTATGAAACCGAACACCCGGTTGAGGCCGCCGTGTGGACCAATGAAGAAGGGTCCCGGTTCGCCCCGGCGATGGTCGCGTCGGGGGTGTTTGCCGGGGTTTACGATTTGGACTACGGGCTGACGCGCAGCGATGAGGACGGCAAAACCATGGGCGAAGAATTGGCCCGGATCGGTTATGCGGGCGATGACCCGGTGGGCGGGCGCGATGTTCATGCGTTTTTCGAAGTGCACATCGAACAAGGCCCGATTTTAGAAGAAGAAGGCATCACCATCGGCGTGGTTACCGACGCCCAGGGGCAACGCTGGTATGAATTGACCCTGACGGGGGTGGAATCGCACGCCGGGCCGACCCCGATGGATCGCCGCAAAGACGCGTTGCTGGGGGCTGCGCGGGTGGTGGAAATGGTCAACCAGGTGGGCCTGGACAACGCGCCTGTGGCGTGTGCCACGGTGGGCATGTTGAACGTGTCGCCCAATTCGCGCAACGTCATTCCCGGCCAGGTGTTTGTCACCATCGACATCCGCCATCCCGATGATGAAGTGTTGAGCCAGATGGACCAGGCGGTGCGCCAAGGCGTGGAAAAAATTGCCGCCGACATTGGCTTGCAAGCGGACCTCGAACAAATTTTCTATTACGCCCCGGTGCCGTTTGACGCCGAATGTGTCGCGGCGGTGCGCCAAGGGGCGAAAGATTGCGGTTATTCAACCCGCGATATCGTCGCCGGTGCGGGCCATGACGCGTGTTATCTGGCCCAGGTCGCACCGACTTCGATGGTTTTTGTGCCGTGCGTTGACGGCATCAGCCACAACGAGATCGAAGACGCCAAGCCGGAATGGATCACGGCGGGGGGGGATACCTTGCTGCGGGCGATTTTGGACAAAGCCGGGTAAAAATTCGGGTTCTCTGTCATGGGGCGAAAAAAGAAGCTTGTAACGGAGCCTTTTATGGGGGCTAAATACCGTCCGAGGGAAGTATTAAGGCGTGCCGGAACAGAGGCCGGTGCGTCTTGGGGTATATGTGAAGACGGGGGGGGCATGCGAAGACGGGGTGGATGTGCGAAGATGGGGATATTCCAGACTGCGTGATAATTGTTTTGGCGTCCCCGCGCACCCCCCCCGCGCACCCCAAGCCCACTGGCCGAACCAAACGGCCAAACCAAGCGCACAGCTTGATCGCGTCAAGCCGTGTAAAAAAGACTGATCATGGGAGGTGTTCATGGAAAAAGCTCTGGTTCTGGACGCCGGTAAATGTACCGGCTGCGAACAGTGCGAAATTGCCTGTTCGATGGTGAACGATGGGGTCTATAACCCCGCGAAATCACGCATTAAAATCTTCAATTTCCACGATGAAGGGCGTTTTGTGCCCTACACCTGCACCCAATGCGATGACGCTTGGTGTATGCAGGCGTGCCCGGTGGATGCCATCGGGATTTCGGCTGAGACGGGGGCGAAAATCGTTTCCGACGCGTTGTGCGTGGGGTGCAAGGTGTGCACCATTGCGTGCCCGTTCGGGACCATCAATTATAATCCGGGCAGCGGCAAGGTGATCAAATGTGATTTGTGCGCGGGCGATCCGGCCTGTGCCAAGGCGTGCCCGACGGGTGCCATCACGTATAGCGATGCGGCTGCGACCGGTTACACCAAGATGCAAGCTTGGGCCAAGGCAACTGATGCCGGCCAACAGGCCAGCGCTTAAACCAGGGAGGATACGGATATGTCATGGACTCAACGAATCCTCCGCGTGAACCTCACCGAAGGCACGTGCAAGGATGAACCGCTCAATATGGAGTGGGCGAACAATTATCTCGGTCAACGCGGTCTGGCCAGCAAGTATCTGGCGGAAGAAATCGACCCCAAGGTCGACCCGCTGTCGCCGGATAACAAGCTGATTTTCGCCACCGGACCGTTGACCGGCACCGCTGCGGCGACCGGCGGACGGTGGTCGGTGGTGACCAAAGGCGCGCTGACCGGGGCCATTGCGTGTTCCAATTCGGGCGGCTTTTTCGGTGCGGAACTGAAATTCGCCGGTTGGGATATGGTTATTTTCGAAGGCAAATCACCCAATCCCGTTTATTTGGTCATCCAGGACGACGATGTGAAACTGGTTGATGCCAGCGCCTATTGGGGCCGCACCGTGTGGGAAACGGAAAAGGGACTGAAAGCCGAGTACCAAGACCCGCAAATGCGCGTTGCTTCAATCGGTCAGGCGGGGGAATCCGGGGTCAAATTCGCCGCCGTGGTCAACGATCTGCACCGCGCGGCGGGGCGTTCGGGCGTGGGCACCGTGATGGGGGCTAAAAACCTCAAAGCGGTGGTGGTGCGCGGCACCAAGGGGGTCGCGGTGAACGATCCGCAAGCGTTCTTGAAAGCCACCACCGATGCCAAGGTGGTGTTGGCCGAAAACGGTGTCACCGGCGAAGGCTTGCCCGCGCTGGGCACCCAGGTTTTGATGAACGTGATCAATGAAACCGGGGCGCTGCCGACGCACAATCACAAAGACGTGCAGTTTGATGGTGCCGCGGATATTTCCGGCGAAGCGATGCTGGAACCGCGCCGATTTGACGGCAAAGCCAATTTGACGCGCAACGGCGCGTGCTTTGGCTGCACCATCGGCTGTGGGCGCATTTCGACCATTGATCCAAGCCACTACACCGTCAAAGATCGCAAACAGTACCAAATTGCGTCCGGCGGGCTGGAATATGAAGCCGCCTGGGCGCTGGGTGCGGCCAACGGGGTGAGCGATCTGGATGCGCTGACGTTCGCCAACTTCATCTGCAACGAACAAGGCTTCGATCCCATTTCGTTTGGGGCTACGGTCGGTGCGGCGATGGAATTGTATGAAATGGGCGTTCTGACGACCCGGGAAACTGGCGGAATTGAGTTGACCTGGGGCAATGCCGAGGCGCTCACCACGTTGGCGGAATTGACCGGTCGGGGCGAAGGTTTTGGCGCGGAAATCGGCTTGGGGTCGAAACTTTTGACCGAAAAATATGGTCATCCCGATTTGTCCATGTCGGTGAAGGGCCAGGAATTCCCGGCTTACGATGCACGCGGCATCCAGGGGATGGGGCTAACTTACGCGACATCCAACCGCGGGGCATGCCATTTGCGCAGCTATACGGTGGCGTCGGAAATTTTGGGCATCCCTGAAAAAACCGATCCGCTGTCATCCGACGGCAAGGCCGGTTTGGTGATCGCATTCCAGGATGCCACCGGTGCGGTGGACAGCGCGGGTTTGTGCGTGTTCACCACCTTTGCCTGGTCGATGGACAACATCGCGCCGCAAATTGATGCGGCATGCGAAGGCGATTGGACGGTTGAACGGTTGCTGGAAGTGGGCGAACGGATCTGGAACCTGGAACGCAAGTTCAACATGGACGCAGGGTTCACCGGCAAAGACGACACCTTGCCCAAGAGATTGCTGAAAGACGCGGCCAAAACCGGCCCGGCCGAAGGCAAAGTCAGTGAACTGGGTAAAATGTTGCCGGAATACTACGCCTTGCGCGGTTGGACCGATGACGGGATGCCCACCAATGAAACCCTGGATCGTCTGGCACTTTAAAGACGCATCCGATTTTTGACGCTGGCCCCGCCCGTTCCCTTCCATGCAGATGAAGGCGGCGGGCGGGGTTTGGCTTTTGGGGAGGTTTCCCATGCAATACGTGATACTCGGTGCCGGACCGGCGGGCGTTGTGGCCGCTGAAAATTTACGCAAAGCGGATCCAACCGGGTCCATCACCCTGGTTGGCGGGGAAGCCCATCCACCCTATTCGCGGATGGCGATCCCGTATGTGTTGACGGGCCTGATCGACGAACAGGGCACCTATTTGCGCAAAACGGACGGTCATTTTCAGGCCTTGGACATCACCTATATCCAGGGGCTGGCGACCAGGGTCGACCCGCAAACCAGCACCGTGACGTTGCAAGACGGCCACACCCTTGGGTATGACAAACTGTTGCTGGCGACCGGGTCCAGCCCGGTGACCCCGCCGGTTCCAGGGCTGGACCTGGATGGTGTGCACCATTGCTGGACCTTGCAAGACGCCGCCGCGCTTGCCGGGCGCGCCAAACCGGGATCCAATGTGGTGTTGATGGGGGCCGGGTTTATCGGTTGCATTATCCTGGAAAGCCTGGTTGAGCGCGGGGTTAATTTGACCGTGGTCGAAGCCGAAGACCGGATCATTTCAAGAATGATGGACGCCACCGGCGGTGAGATGCTCAAGCGCTGGGTGGAACGGCGCGGCGTTTCGCTGTTGACCTCGACCAAGGTCACGGGCGTTCGCCAAGACGGCGAAAAACTTGTCGTCAGCACCGACCGGGGGGGTGATCTTGATGCCGATTTGGTGGTGGTGTCGGTGGGCGTTAGCCCGAACACCGCGTTTTTGGCTGGATCCGGGGTCGAGGTTGGCGGCGGAGTTAAAGTCAACGACCGTCTGGAAACCACGGTGGTGGGAATTTATGCCGCCGGGGACGTGGCCGAAGGCCCGGATTTTGGCGGCGGCTTTCAGGTTCACGCGGTGCAGCCGACCTCGGTCGAACACGGCCGCATCGCGGCGCTGAACATGACCGGTGCGGACGCCAAATACCGGGGAAGTTTGATTATGAACGTGCTCGACACGTTGGGTTTGGTGTCGGCGTCATTCGGTCATTGGATGGGCGAAGACGATCAGGCGGTGATGATGGATCACGACCACCACCGCTATATCAAGTTGGCTTTTCACGGCGATCAATTGGTTGGCGCGCTCAGTTTGGGGCGCACCGATCAAATCGGAGTGCTGCGCGGCCTGATCCAGAGCCGGATCAAATTGGGCCCCTGGAAAGATAAACTGAAAGCCGATCCCAGCCGCATTGCCGAAGCCTATGTGGCGTGCAGCCAAGGGGTTTAGAGCAATTCCGGGTTAATATGGACCACGCTGACGGGCCGATATACCCCCCCAGGACGGATTTGAAAACTGTGCAAATCACCCTCAAATTGTTTGCGTTGCTCGATAAATACCTGCCCCAGGACGCGGTTAAAAACCAGGCCCAAATCACGGTCGCCGAGGGGGCGACGGTGATGGATGTGATCAACGCCATCAATTTGCCGCCGGAACACTGTCACCTGGTGTTGGTCAACGGCGTTTATGTCACCCCCAGTGATCGTGAAACACACGTCTTGAACGACGGCGAAGCGCTGGCCATCTGGCCGCCGGTCGCCGGGGGCTGAGGGGAACGGGCGTGGTGAAGCTGGTCAAGGAAATGGCGTTGACCCGCAAGATGTTTTTGCAAACCTTGCCGCGTGCCCTGGACAGCACCGCGTATGCCTGGGATGGTCGGCGTGCGGTGCTGGATCAAGACGGACGCCGGTTTGTCATTGAATTTGAAGAACAGGCCCATTTTGCCCTGGGCGGGTTTTCCATCCCGCGCGCCCGGGTGACGCTGGAATTGGATGGGTATTCGGATGCGGATGGCGAACAAGCGGTGGCCCGGTTTGAACGCTATTTTCATCGCGGTGGGGGGTAAAGGGCCGGGGGATTGAGGGCCGAGGGATTAAGGGAATTAAGACGGATCCCTCTGGGGGGCAATTTTAACCGCGCAGTATTTCACCTCGGCAATTTTACCAAACGGATCGAGGGCCGGATTGGTCAGCAAATTCGCCGCCGCCTCATGGAACGCAAAGGCCAAAAAGACCACCCCCTGGGGCACGTCACGGTCGGAACGGGTGGCGGCGCTCAAGGTGCCCCGGCGGCTGGTGAGGGTTACTTCATCCCCGGCGGTTACGCCCAGACGATCCAATTCCAACGGATGCAGGGCGATCACCGGGCCCGGTTCCAAAGCGTCCAAAACCGTGGCGCGGCGGCTCATGGATCCGGTGTGCCAATGTTCCAGCATGCGTCCGGTGGTCAGCACGAACGGATAGTCGTCATCGGGCATTTCGTCGGGCGGGGTGGGGTCGACGCGAACCAACCGGGCCTTGCCCGATGGGGTGGGAAATCCGCTGCCAAACAATACCGCCTGGCCGCCGTCATCGGTGCTGGTGCACGGGTAGATCAGCGATCCTTCGCGGTCCAGACGGGGATGGGAAATGCCCGCGTGAGAGGGCATCACGGTGCGCATTTCGTCAAACACCTGGGCGGCGTTTTGGGCGTCCCAACTCAGCCCCTGGCGCTGGGCGATTTGCTGAATAATCCATAAATCTTGTCGCGCGTCTCCGGGCGGTGGCAAAACCTTGCGGGCCAATTGCACCTGGCGGTTGGTGTTGGTGAAACTGCCGCTTTTTTCATAAAAACTGCTGGCCGGTAAAATAACGTCGGCCAGGGCGGCGGTTTCGGTGAGGAAAATGTCCTGGACCACCAAATGATCCAACCGCGCCAACGCCCGCCGGGCGGTGTTCAGGTCGGGGTCCGACATGGCCGGGTTTTCGCCCACGATGTACATGGCGCGTATGTCGCGGGCCAGCGCCGCGTGGAGGATCTCGACCACGGTCAACCCGGGGTAGGGGTTGAGTTTTTGCCCCCATGCGGTTTCAAAACGGGCGCGAGCGGTGGCGTCGTTGACGGCGGCGTAATCGGGAAAAACCATCGGGATGAGGCCCGCGTCCGACGCTCCTTGAACATTGTTTTGGCCGCGCAAGGGATGCAACCCGGTGCCGGGCCGGCCGATGTTGCCGGTCAACAGCGCCAAAGCGATCAAACAGCGCGCATTGTCGGTGCCGTGGGTGTGTTGGGAAATGCCCATCCCCCAAAAAATCATAGCCTGCTGTGCAGCGGCATAAACGCGCGCCACGGTGCGGATGGTGTCGGCATCAACAGCGCAGATATCGGCCATTTTTTCAGGAGTAAAGCGGGCAATGTGGGTGCAAAAATCACCATACCCCTCGACGTACCGTTCGACGTAGGCGTGATCGACCAAATTTTCGCTGACGATCACATTGAGCATGGCATTGAGCAACGCCACATCGGTGCCCGGGGTGAATGCCACCGGATGGTCGGCGAGACGGCTCAAGGCCTGGCCGCGCGGGTCGATCACGATCAATTTTGCGCCCCTGCGCTGGGCGGCTTTGATGAATGTGGAGGCGACCGGGTGGTTTTGCGAAGGCCTGGCCCCGATCACCACAATCACGTCGGCGTGCTCGGCATCGGTGAACGGCGCGGTGACCGCGCCCGATCCAATGCCTTCCATCAAGGCCGCGACCGAAGAGGCGTGGCACAAGCGGGTGCAATGGTCGATGTTGTTGGTGTGAAAGGCGGTGCGGAACAGCTTTTGAAACAAATAGGCTTCTTCGTTCGATCCCTTGGCCGAGCCAAACCCGGCCAAGGCGTCGCCGCCAAAGGCGTTGAAGGCGGTTTTCAGGCCCCACGCGGCGCGCTCCAGGGCTTCGTCCCAGGAGGCTTTGCGAAATTGTTTTAAAACCTCAGCTCCGTTTAATTCGGGTCCGTTCAATAGGTCGGGGTTTTTAGCCACCCCTTCGATGCGGACCAACGGCGAGGTCAGGCGGTCGGGATGGCGGGCATAGTCAAAACCAAAGCGGCCCTTGACGCACAGCCGCGACAAATTGGCGGGGCCGTCCTGGCCTTGGGTATAGGCGATGGCGGTGCGCTCGACGTTCAAATGATAATCAATTTGACAGCCCACCCCGCAATAGGGACACAGTGAGCGAACGGGATCGGGGGCGGTTTGGGCCATGGCGACCTTGGGCAGCAACGCCCCGGTGGGGCAGGCCTGGACGCATTCGCCGCACGCGACACAGCTGCTTTGGCCCAAAGCATCGCCTTGATCAAAAACAATGCGGGCTTGTTTGCCGCGCCCGGCGATGCCGATCACGGCGTTGCCTTGCACCTCACGGCACGCGCGCACACAGTTGGTGCACAAGATGCATTTGGCCATATCCACGGCGATTGCCGGGTGGCTGGTATCGGGGGGCGGCGGGGCCTGGTTTGGTGCAAAGCGACCGCGATCGGCCGCCATCGCCTGGCCGAGGGTGCGAAAACGGTTCGCCGGGTGATAATCCTGGTGGGGCAGATCGGGCAAATCCGTGTGCAGCAGGTCGATCATCGTTTGACGGGCGCTGAGGGTGCGTTCGGACGCGGTGGAGACCACCATGTTGGGCGTGGGCACGCGCTTGCAACTTGCGGCCAGGGTGCGTTCGCCGTCGATTTCAACCAGACACAAACGGCAACTGCCATCGGCGGGGTAACCGCAATTGATCCCCGAACATATGCCCGGGATGTCGATGCCCAGACGGCGCGCGCATTGGCGCACGGTTTCGCCGGGGCGCGCTTGAACGGTTGTGCCGTCAAGACGGAAGGAAACCGGACTGTTCATGGATCCCCCTTGGCGAAATGATTGAGCAAGCTGCACAGCGGATTGGGCGCGGCCTGACCCAGGCCGCAAATTGACCCATCGCGCATGGCGGCGGACAGATCGCGAATGTGGTCCGCGTTCGAACCGGACATATCGGACATCAAGTCCAACAGTTTTTCACAGCCGATCCGGCATGGGGTGCATTTGCCACAGCTTTCGGCGGCGAAAAAAGCCGTTAAGGTCCGCGCCACGTCGGTCACATCGTCGTGATCGGACACCACCATCAAGGCCCCCGAACCGACAAACCCGCCGAGCTCTTCGAACACCCCAAAGTCCATCGCCCGGTCGGCAAACCTGGCCGGGAAAATGCCCCCCGACGCCCCGCCGGGCAAAAACGCGTACAAACGATGCCCGTCGATCATCCCCCCGGCCATGGCGATCAGTTGGGCCACCGTGGTGGTGGACGCGGCCCGGTACACGCCGGGGTTTCGCACCCGCCCCGACAGGGAATAAAACCGCGGTCGGCCATCGGCCACATACGCGGCCTGGCCGCGTTCGGCAATGTCGGCGATCCAATACAAGGTTTCGACGTTATGGGTCAGGGTCGGGCGGTTTTTATAGCCGTGTTGGGCGGGGTAGGGGGGGCGGTTGCGGGGGGTGCCGCGCTTGCCTTCCAAACTGTTGAGCAACGCGGTTTCTTCGCCGCATACATATGCGCCCGCGCCCCGGCGCAGGTGGAACCTCACGCCATCCAGGCGCAGGTCGGCGAACGTCGCTTTGAGGTCGGCGTGAATGTGCGGGTATTCGTCGCGCAGATAAAAAAATACGTCGCGAACCGCCAGGGCCTGGGCCGTGATGAGCATCCCGCGGAGCACCTTGGACAGATCCGTTTCCAGCAAAAAGCGATCCTTGAAGGTGCCCGGTTCCCCTTCGTCGGCATTGACCACCAAAACCCGCTCAGGGCTGTTTGGCGGCCGGGCGTGCGGAAAAAATCCCCATTTTCGGGCCACCGCAAAGCCGGCACCGCCCATCCCGCGCAAACCGGCGGTGTGCAATTGATCGCGGAGGTCGGGCGGGCAAACGATCTCGGTGAGGGCCGGGGCGTCAGGTGAGGCCGGGGCGTTGGGGGGATTTTTGAGGGCGGCCCGGAGCGTTTCAAGGTCGACGTGGCCGATACGGCTTTTCCCAACCATGGCGGCGGGGGGCGTGTCGCAGGCCCCTTGGCACGGCGCCGGGTGGATGGTGACGTGGTCGCCAAATGCGGCCAACGCCTGTTTCAATAAGGCCTTGGCCCCGGCCATCTGGCACACGGGGCCATCGCAGATGCGCACCGTGATGGGGGCCGGGGGGGCTGTGGTGATGTTGAAATGGGCGTAAAAACTGGCGGTTTCATAAACCTCGACCTGGGCGAGGCCCAACACATTGGCCAGCGCGGCGATGTGTTCGGGGGTGAGACCGCCAAAATGATCGTTGAGCACATGGAGGTGTTCGATCAACAGATCGCGCCCTGACGTTATATCCTCGCGCCCGTCCTGCAAAAGGTGACGCACGGTGTTCAGGTCGGCGTCGTTAACTTGCCGGCCTTTCGCCAGGGGCTTGCCTTGTTTGCGTTTTGTGCGTTTTGTGCTCATGTAGCTGAACGGTCCCTTGCGGCCCAGGTAAGTCCACGCCAATAATAGGAACAAAGAACCCCGATAGGGCAAAAAATATGCAAATTGATCATAAGGTGGCGCAGCTTTTGGTGTCGCGGGTGTGTCACGACCTCGCGGGTGGGGTTAATGCGTTGAGTGTCGGGGCTCAATTGCTTGGCGATGATCCGAACATGATCGATGATGAGGCCCTGAACGTGATCGCCATGAGTGCCCGCCAATCGACCGGGCGGCTGGCCTTCTTTCGCATCGCTTTTGGTGTGGGTGGGGGCGGCGATGAGACCATCGCCACGGCTGAGTTGAAAACCCTGGTGGACGATTACCTCCAGGGGGGTCGGGTTTCTTTGGTGTGGCGCGCGGCCCCGGGCCGGGTCGCGATGACGGCGGGACAATTTTTGTTGAATATGGTCTTGATCGGGTCCGAAGCCTTGCCCCGGGGCGGGGTGGTGAGTGTGGATGTGTCGAAAATGGATGGCCAATTGGGCTTTGCGGTCGCGGCAAAGGGGCGTGGGGCGGTTTTACGTTCGGATCTGGTTGACGCGATGCGCCTGGATGTGGACCCGGCGGCGCTTTCGGCGCGCACTGTCCACGGGTTTCTGACCGTAATTTTGGCGCGCAGTCTGGCGGCGGAGATGGAATACGCCTCGATGGGCACGGATGAAATTCATCTGGCGGCGATGATGTGAGTTGAAATCGTGATTTTATGTGCGTTTATACCCTGAAATCACTAGAAAAAAGTAGGACCATAGGGAATGCGACGTTAATATCTTGAATATTGGGCATCGGGTGTCAATCTAGAAAGATTAGAACCCTCAAGGTGTGTGTTATTTTATATTCTCAGTTTTTGTAGTCGGGGATCCAGTCATGGACGATCTTTTGAGTGAATTTATAACGGAAACAAGCGAAAGCTTGACGGAAGTTGATTTGCAACTTGTTGAATTTGAGAAAGATCCGCAGAACGCTGCGATTTTGGGAAATATTTTTCGTTTGGTTCACACGGTCAAAGGAACCTGTGGGTTCCTGGGTTTGCCGCGCCTGGAATCCGTTGCCCACGCGGGCGAGAATGTCCTCGACAAGTACCGCGATGGCGCGCTGGACGTGACGCCCACGGGGGTGACGTTGGTGCTGAAATGCATCGACACCATTCGCGGTCTGGTCGATGAACTGGCCGAAACTGCGACAGAACCCGAAGGCAACGACGCGGAATTGATTGCTGAATTGAACGCCCTTGCAAGCGGGGAAGACGTCTCAACCGCCCCCAGCCCCACCACAAGTCCCGCCCCCGCAGGAAATGCCCCCGCCAGCGATGGCAACAGTTTCCCCGTTGCCGCAGAATTGCTGGCTGAATATGAGGAAGCGACCGGCGGCGGGGACAGTTCATCGAGCCCACAAAGCACTGATCAGGGGTTTCCCGTCGCGGCGGAACTGCTGGCTGAATATGAGGAAGCGACCGGCGGCGGGGACAGTTCATCGAGCCCACAAAGCACCGATCAGGGGTTTCCGGTCGCGGCGGAATTGCTGGCCGAATACGACGAAGCCATCGGTGGGGGGAAGGCTGCTGGTGCCCCGGCTCCTTCTCCGGCCACTGCGCAACCGGCACCGTCGGTGCCCGCCAAAACCGCCCCGGCCAAGGACGTGGCAAAAAAACAAGCTGCCAAAGCTCCGGCCAAGGCCGATGGCGGCGGTGTTTCCGCGTCTTTACGGGTGAATGTCGATGTTTTGGAAAACCTGATGACCCTGGTTTCCGAAATGGTGTTGACGCGCAACCAGCTTTTGCAGATGGTGCGTGGTTCCGAAGACAGTGAATTTACCGTTCCCATTCAGCGCCTCAGCCACATCACCACCGACCTTCAAGAAGGCGTGATGAAAACCCGCATGCAGCCGATTGGCAACGCATGGGCCAAGTTGCCGCGGATTGTGCGCGATTTGTCTCTTGAAACGGGTAAAAAAATTGATCTGCAAATGTTGGGGGCGGAAACCGAGCTTGATCGCCAGGTTCTGGACCTGATCAAGGACCCGCTGACCCATATGGTGCGCAATTCCGCCGACCACGGTTTGGAAACGCCGGCGGACCGCCAGGCCATGGGCAAGCCGGAAATCGGCACCGTCACGTTGAACGCGTATCACGAAGGTGGTCACATCATCATCAGCATCACTGATGATGGCAAAGGCCTGCCGATGGACCGCATTCGCGAAAAATGCATCTCCAACGGCCTGTTGACCGATGCCGAATTGGAGGCCTTAACCGATCAGCAGATCCAGCAATATATCTTCAAAGCCGGTTTTTCGACCGCAGAAAAGGTCACCAGCGTGTCCGGTCGCGGTGTTGGCATGGATGTGGTGCGCACCAATATTGAAAAAATTGGCGGCACCATCGAGTTGAAATCCGAAGAGGGGCAAGGGTCCTGCTTTACCATCAAAATCCCTCTGACCCTGGCGATTGTCGCGGCGCTGATTGTGGAATGCTGCGGTGAAAGATTCGCCATTCCGCAAATCAGCGTGATGGAATTGGTACGCGCGTCGGCGCGCTCGGAATATTCGGTCGAAGTGATCAACGAAAGCCCTCTGTTGCGGTTGCGCAATCGTTTGCTGCCGTTGGTTCACCTTGGGGACTTGCTGAAATTATCAACCGGCGGCAGCAAGAAAATTGCCGACGAGACCTTTATTATTGTCGCCCAGGTTGGCACCTACAGTTTTGGTATCATCGTGGACCGGGTGTTCGATACCGAAGAAATCGTGGTTAAACCGACGTCTCCGGTGTTGCGCAATATTCCGGTTTATTCGGGCAATACCATTTTGGGGGATGGCTCGGTGATCATGATTTTGGATCCCAATGGCATTGCCGCCTCGACCGGCGATGCCGGTGCCCCCCCGGAAGCTGATAAAAGTACCGATGAACATGTTGGCGAAGGCGGCGATGAACGCGTCTCGATGTTGATTTTCCGCGCGGGCGGCCCGGAACTCAAAGCCGTGCCGTTGGCACTGGTGGCGCGTTTGGAAGAAATCGACATGCAGGAAGTGGAAGTGTCGCATTCCGAACACATGGTTCAGTACCGGGGGCAATTGATGCCGCTGATCCCGTTCAGTAAAGAACATGAATGGAAAGCCGAAGGCCGCCAGGCGGTGTTGGTGTTCACCGAAAGCGATCGTTCCATGGGGCTGGTGGTGGATGAAATCGTCGATATCGTGGAAGATCGTTTGAACGTCGAAATCACCACCAACCGTTCCGGTCTGATTGGCTCGGCGGTCATCGCCGGTCGGGCCACGGACGTGATCGACGCGGGGTATTATCTGACCCAGGCGTTCCCCGACTGGTTTGGGGGCTCCGAGGATAGCGGCGGCGGCTTGATCGCCGGAAAACATGCCCTGTTGGTGGACGACAGCCCGTTTTTCCGCAATTTGCTGACCCCGGTTTTATCGGTGGCCGGATTTAGCGTGACGACCGCCGCATCGGCCACCGAAGCATTGGGAATGCGTGACCGGGGCTCCAACTTTGATGTGATCATCAGTGATATTGAAATGCCCGAAATGGACGGCTTCGCATTTGCCGAAGAAGTCCGTCGTGATCATCGTTGGGGCGCGACACCGATGGTTGCCCTGTCGGCTCGGGCGACGGACAAAGACTTTGCCCGGGGCCGTTCGGTTGGATTTAACGACTATATTGCCAAATCGGACCGCGATGAGTTGGTGCGTTCATTGGCGGTGACCGTGAACAGCGTTACGGTTTAGGAGCGGTATTTTTTAAAGGTCTCGGGGGCTGGGGCCTCGTGCGCGAATATGGCTTACGTTTTTATTCAGATTGCGCTATTCCTTACGAGAGCGCATCACCCATACGGGGTGTGATTGCGTGTAAATTCATCTTTTGAGAGATAGGTTTGGCATGAAATCTTGTCTCATAGTCGATGATTCCAGGGTCATCCGCATGGTGGCCAGAAAAATACTTGAGGACTTGAAGTTTAAAGCCCTGGAAGCCGCAGACGGCAAAGAGGCTCTGGATATCTGTGCGACCGCCATGCCGGATGCGATTTTGCTGGACTGGAGCATGCCGGTGATGAGCGGGATCGAATTTCTTCGCCAAGCGCGGGCGTTGCCTGGCGGGGATCAGCCGGTGGTGGTGTTTTGCACCACCGAAAACGATATTGAGCATATCCAGGAAGCCGTTGACGCCGGTGCTAACGAATACATTATGAAACCTTTCGATAGTGAAATCATTCAAGCCAAATTCATGCAAATTGGTCTTCTGTGATCCCCACCCCCATTGATGGAATCTAACCCTTGGCAACGGATACACTGGCGTGAGCGACACGACGAATAAAAATAAGAACAGCGGTGTCATTCAAGTGATGGTGGTGGATGATTCTGCGGTCATCCGGGGTTTTATTGCCCGTATGTTGGAGGCCGACCCGAACCTGCATGTCAGCGCATCCGTGGGCAACGGCCAGTTGGCCGTGAATCAGATCACCCGCCACCCCGGTGAGATCGACGTGGTGATCCTGGACATCGAAATGCCGGTGATGGATGGCCTGACGGCACTGCCGTTGCTGTTGAAAGCAGACCCTAAAATAAAAGTGATTATCGCTTCGACGCTGACCAAGCGCAATGCGGAGATCAGCCTGAAGGCTTTGAGTGCGGGGGCGACGGAATACGTGTCTAAACCGTCCACGGCCCGTGAGTTAAGCGGTGAAAGCGGGTTTCGGCGTGAATTGCTCGATAAAGTGACGAACCTGGGCATCATCCACCGCGAAGATGTTGGCAAACCGATCAGTAAACCTCGACCTGCCCCATTGCCCATTGGCAAACGCGCGGCCCCCGCGGCGGCCCCTGGGTCGTCTCTGGAGGGCTGGAGAGTCAACAAAAGCGGTGAAATTATATTGCGCCAGCCAGGGGTGAAGAAACCCGATTTGTTGGCCATTGGCAGTTCCACCGGCGGGCCGCAGGCCTTGTTCAGTTTTCTCAAGGGGCTTTCGACCTCGATCAATTTGCCGATTATCATTACCCAGCATATGCCCGCGACGTTTACCTCCATTTTGGCGCAACACATCACCCGCATGACCGGTTGGCCGTGTTCAGAGGCCAAAGATGGCGACGTTATCGAAACGGGTAAAATTCTTCTCGCCCCGGGTGATTATCATATGATCGTGACGCAAAAAGGCAGCCAGCGGGTGGTGAAATTGACCCAGGACCCGCCGGAAAATTTCTGTCGTCCGGCGGTTGACCCGATGTTGCGCAGTGCCGCCCAGGTTTACGGCGGGCGCGTCTTCACGGTTATTTTAACCGGCATGGGCAATGACGGTTCCCGGGGGGCAAAACAGATCGTGGATGCCGGCGGAACGGTGGTTGCCCAAGATGAAAAAACTTCGGTGGTTTGGGGGATGCCGGGCGCGGCGGCGGCGGCGGGGATTTGCAGCGCTGTTTTGCCACTGACGGAGTTGCCCGGTTATGTGATGAATTTTCTGGCCCGGACCAAATAACAGCCAGTTGCAGAAAATGACCTCTGGTGATCACAAACTGATATAGGCCCCCATTTACGGGGTCGCGACGCCTTGCCCCGAGGTGGCCCGAGGTGGGACGCCGGGCCCCGAAGCCGGGCCCCGAAATCGACGAATGTTACGCCTGTTTGGCTTCGGTCGGCTGTTCGGGGTCGCGCAACACATAACCGCGTCCCCACACGGTTTCGATATAATTTTCCCCATCCGTGGCGGTGGCGAGTTTTTTGCGCAGTTTGCAGATGAACACGTCGATAATTTTGAGTTCAGGTTCATCCATGCCGCCGTAGAGGTGGTTGAGGAACATTTCCTTGGTTAAGGTGGTGCCCTTGCGCAAGCTCAACAGTTCCAAAATGCCGTATTCCTTGCCGGTCAGGTGAACGGACTGGCCGTCCACGTCAACGGTGGCGGATCCTAAATTCACCGCCAATTTGCCGGTTTTGATGATCGATTGGCTGTGGCCCTGGCTGCGCCGGACGATGGCTTGAATGCGGGCCAGTAATTCTTGTTTGTCAAAGGGCTTGGTGAGGTAATCGTCGGCACCGGTGCCCAACCCCTTAACCTTCATTTCAGATTTGGAGAGGCCCGACAAGATCAACACCGGGGTTTCGACACGGGCATCGCGCAGGCGACGCAAAACCTCCAACCCATCCATATCGGGCAGCATCAGGTCTAAAATGATGATGTCGTAATCATAGAGCTTTCCGATTTCCAGGCCATCTTCGCCGAGGTCCGTTGCGTCCACCACCATACCGGCGGTTTTCAGCATCAGTTCGACGGTCTGCGCCATCGCGGGATCATCTTCGACAAGCAAAGCGCGCATCGGTGCGAAACTCCATTTAAAACCACCTGTTAACCATATATGTAGTAGAGCCCACATACAAGACGCCAAGTGATGGTGGCATATATGGCTCGCCCATTTTTGATAACACCTTGATTTGCTTTACCAAGCCTTAAAGGATGTGTGGGCATAGTGGGTGGAGTTATGGGGCGCAGAAGCGCACATGTCTTTTCTGGTCCCTGGGATTCGTCACGAATGACGCATTCAAGGGCACATACGGCAGGATTTTCGGTGCCCGTTTACGTCAACAACATCATCAATGAAGTCAGCCGTTTGCCGGATTTCGAGATTTACGGTCAGGTGGCGGCGGTGGTCGGCCTGTTGGTTGAGGTGACCGGTGTCGAGGGGGTGTTTTCGATCGGCGATCATTGCGAAATCGTCGGTCGCGGGGGCAAGCGCATCGCCTGCGAGGTGATCGGCTTTCGCGACGATCGGGCTTTGTTGATGCCGTTTGGCCCTCTGGATGGGGTCAGCCTGGGGTGTCGGGTTGATGTCGGGTCCTCGGAACCGGTTTTATATCCGACCGAAAGCTGGTTGGGTCGGGTGATCAATGCCTTTGGCGAACCGATTGATGGCAAAGGCCCGTTGCCCGGGGGCACCCACGCTTACCCGGTACAAAATGAACCACCGCCCGCCCATGCCCGCCAACGCGTTGGCGGTAAGCTTGATCTGGGGGTGCGGGCGATGAATACTTTTTTGACCTGTTGCCAAGGCCAGCGCCTGGGTATTTTTTCTGGGTCCGGGGTGGGAAAATCCACATTGATGTCGATGATGGCGCGCAACACAGACGCGGAAGTTAGTGTAATCGGCCTGATTGGCGAACGGGGCCGTGAAGCGCGGGAATTTATTGAAGACGATTTGGGTGCGGACGGTTTGGCGCGCTCGGTGGTGATTGTGGCGACCTCCAACGAACCGCCTTTGGTGCGTCGCCAAGCGGCTTACACCACCTTGGCGACGGCGGAATATTTTCGCGATTTGAACAAAGAGGTTCTGTGCCTGATGGACAGCGTCACCCGTTTTGCCATGGCCCAGCGGGAAATTTCCCTGTCGGTGGGCGAGCCGCCAGCGTCCAAAGGCTACACCCCATCGGTGTTTGCCGAATTGCCGCGCCTGTTGGAACGCGCCGGACCCGGGCAAGAGGGACAAGGGTCGATCACCGGTCTGTTTACGGTGCTGGTCGAAGGCGATGATCACAACGAACCGGTGGCCGACGCGGTGCGGGGGATTTTGGACGGTCATGTGGTGTTGGACCGCGAGATTGCCGAACGCGGGCGGTTTCCGGCGGTGAATATTTTGAAAAGTGTCTCGCGGACCATGCCGGCGTGCAACAGCGACGAGCAAAATGCCTTGGTCGCGCGGGCCAAACGGCTGATTGCCACTTATGACGACATGGCCGAACTGATCCGCTTGGGTGCCTACCGCAAGGGCACCGACCCGGAGGTGGACGAAGCCATTTACTATCACCGACCGCTGGAAGATTTTTTGAGCCAAAACAAGGGTGACTTTACCGATTTGAACGACGGCTATGCACTGCTGGCGGAGCTGTTGAGCATGTCTCCCGGCGAGGTTCCTGCCACGCCTTCGCCCGCGCAACCCATTCAGGGCATGCCGATACCCGGACGGACACCGAGCAACCCTGCCGGCCAGCCGGGGCCTCCGGGCCAGGCGGGGCCTCCGGGGCAACGGGCACCCCAAGGCCAGGCGGCACCCCAAGGCCAACCGGCACCCCAAGGCCAACCGGCGCCGCCGGTTCAGTCGGGATTGGCACCGGGGTTAATGCCGGACATTCCACGCTTGAAAGTACCGATTGATCCTCAATAACGGATCGAACATACGACACATTGAGGATTTAACAGTTGGCTGCGAATATTAAAAACCTGATCCGTCTGAACGAATGGAACGTGGATGAAAAACGCCGAAAAATGGGCGAATTGTTGCGTTTGCAAGGCGAGTTGGAAGATCAGTTAAAGCAACTTGAAACCGATTTGGTGATGCAGCAAAAAGCCGCCGCCCAAGACCCCACGTTGGCGGGCATGACGTATGGGGTTTTCGCCAAACAGGTTATTCAGCGGCGTGAAAATCTGCAAGGTTCGATCGACCAAATGGAGATTGTCATCGGTCATGCTCAAGATGAATTGTCGGTGGCGTATCAGGATCTAAAGAAATACGAGACCGTGGACCGCAACCGTGAACGCCGCCGGGAGCGTGAGCAAAACCGCAAGGAACAAATTTTGCTGGACGAAGTTGCGCAAAATCAACACCGCAGGAAAAAGGCCGCGCGCGCCTAAATGTGGGGCAAGCGCGCCAACAGGCGGGCATTGTCCCAGCCCGGTTGACGATCTTCGATCAGGATTTCGTAGTGCTCCAGCCCGGTGTTGGGCATTGACGGCATGGTCAGTGCGACCTGTAGCCAGCGACAGATAATTTCGTTGTTGAGATCGGTCAGCACGGTGACCGCCAGGTCTTCGGGGGTCGGCCATGTCACCGGAGTGAGGGCGTTGAGGTAGTGCGCAAAGGCGCGGCTATCGAGGATGAATTTGTCGGGGATGTAGCGCAACTCGATGATCTGGCGGCGAGGTTGGTTTTGCGACGCATCTTGTTGCACCGAACCCGAAAGGGTCACGATGTAATCCAGACCGCGGTCGGGATTGGGGCTAACCCGGAGCAAGCGGCGGCGATCTTTTAAATCCATGCGGGTAAATCCATGCGGGTTCTCCTGTGATGATCAAACCAACAGGCCGGGGTGGGGCGATGGGCCGGTTTCGGCTGGAAATTCAATGAAATTTCCCGGTGCCCCTTGAAAGGCCAAAGAGCCGCCGATGCCGGTAATATCCTGGGCGGTGGTGAAAATTTCGGCCAGGTCGGTGCGCCATGTTTCGGGCAATTGCAGATCGGTGCGGACAATCAGGTCGAGGCGCCTGGATTTGGCTTTCATCAAACCATCGAGTTGCACGTGACCCAAATTGGTGAGGGTGAGGTCGAGAACAAAGCGGGTGCCGTCATCGCCGTTTTCGGCCTCGGTTTGGGGGTCCGGGGCGCGGTAATACATGCGCAGTTGTTCCAGTTCGGTGCCGCTCCACAGCGGAATCAGGGCTTGTCGCCAGTCACCGGACTGGGGTTCGTCCTTGAGTTTCGACAAGGCTGTAAAGTCACGTCCCAGTTTGCTGAGGGTTCCGGGGCGTTCGCGTTCGATCACGCGGCTGGTGGTGTCGCCCAGCCATGCGCGGACATCGCCGCCCTTTAACGCGCTGAGGAAAAACAGCATCTGGGTGGTGAGTTTGCCGCCCGGGCGGGGCAGGGTGTTTTGCGTAAAGTTTTCAAACCGCGCCGGATCGGCTTGGGCCAAGGCTTTGAGGGCTTCGTCCAATTGTGCCCAGGATTTTGACTGGCTCAAGGTTTCGCCGGGGCCGGCGCGGCCAAGCCGGGCAGATTCCGGGATGTTGGGCAAACTGGGGCCGCTTTCCAACTTTAACACCAGGCGCGTGCCGTCGGGGATGGGGGCGCGGCTATCCAGGGCAAACACCCCATAAGGGGTCTGCACGATGGCCTGGCCTTGCGGCGTGGTGCCGCTGACCAATCCACTGAGGGTGGCCCCTGCGATCAGTCCGCCGCCAGAGGGTGCGTTTGCTGTTGGCGTGGTTACATTGACGGCGCCATTGGCCGCCGTGATGCGCACCACGGATATATTGAACCGGGTCCCGGGCATGGGTGCGGGGCTGGGTGGTGGCGCGGGGGTGGCGGAGAGCGCGCTTTGAACGGGGGCGGAGGAGCCCGGGGTTACAAGCGGGGCTGAAACCGGGGCCTGGCCCGCGCCCGGCGCTGGATTCAGGGTTGCGCCGGGGGGCGCGCCGGGGGCCGGGGGCAGGGCGGTCGCCAGGGGACCCGGAGGGGTGCCCAAAGATGCCGGGGAGGCTGGGGACAGTCCGGACGCCGGGGTGTTGGGCACGGGCGTTGCGGGCCCGGGGCGCAGCACCGTCCAGGTGAGGCGCGTGCCGGTGGTTAAAGGGGCTGCCGTTGAGGCCCGGGAGGCCTGTCCGGCGGCGTTTTGCGGCCGGGCTGAGGGGTCTAAAGTCGCGGCAACGGGCTTTCCGTTGAGGGTGGTGATGAGAAACTGCGGCTGGGGCGTTAACTGGGTCAGCACAAGGGTCAACTGTGCGCCTTGGGGGATCGGCACGGCGGTTTGCAAGGTGAGCGGGCCGAATTGGGTTTGCACTTGTGTTTGCGCCGATGTTTGCATCCTGGAGGTCACGGGCAGGGCAAGGGTTGGGTCGATGGCGGGGAGGCGAACGGGGCTGGCCTGGCGGGCTTGCAAGGCTTGGCCGGGGCGCATTTGCGCCAGGGTCTGGCGGAGGGCGGCGTCGGGTTTGACCACCACGGCCACCGCACCGGGGGAGGCGGGTACGGCGGTGGTCGGCGGGGGCGGGGGCGGCGGTTGTACGGTTGGCATCGGGCCTCCGTGGTTTGATCCGGGATCGAGCAAGGCCGCGGTGAAATTCGCAAAAGCTCAATCAAGCAGCTTACGGGCAATCAAGGCAATGTCGGTGGCGGCTTCTGAATTGGGATAGCGGGTCAGCAATGGCACTTGTGCCTTGATGGTTTCGCGGACCTTTGGATCCCGCCTCACGACCCCTAATAATGGCGGGGAAATCTTTAAAAAACCTTCACAAGCCTTTAAAAGGGTGTTGTAGGTGCGCTCGCCCTCACGGGTGGAGTTGGCCGCGTTGATGACGATGCGGATGTCCAGTTTAGGCCGTTCCATGTGGGTCAGCTTGATGAACGCATAGGCATCGGTCAGCGATGTTGGCTCGTCCGTGGCGACCACCATGCAGGTGCCGACATTGTGGGTCAACTGGCGCACGGTGCGCTCCACCCCGGCCCCCAAATCCAAAATAACGTGGTCATAAGCCTGGGCCAACAAGGCGAGGTCTTCGTTGAGCATTTGCAACCGGGATGTGGGAATGTTGGCCAGCCCGCCGGACCCGGACCGCCCGGCGATGATGTCAAAGCCCCCCGGTGGAAACGGCAACACCGCCTGGTTTAAGGTCAGCCGTCCGGCAATCACCGATCCCAGATCTTGTTTGGGCATCAAACCCAATTGGATGTCGAGATTGGCCAGGCCCAAATCGCCGTCAAACAGCAGCACTTTGCGTTCTTTGTTGCTCAACGCATTGGCCAGGGTGATGGCAAGAAAGGTTTTTCCGACCCCGCCCTTGCCCGAAGCAACGGCCAAAATATTTTGGCCTTTGCCGCGTTTTGCGGGGGAAGGGGCGGGAACTGTGTTTGTCATGGCGAGAGATTAATCCAGGTTAGACTTGACCGACAGTCTTGATTTTGGCTTTTGGGTGAATTTCATTTTGGCTCATGACCACGGTGGTGGGGCGGAAGCGTTCGATGATCGAACGCACATAAGGGCGAATGGCCGGACTGGTGAGCAGGGCGGGCACCTCCCCCATCATCGCCTGACGTTCATAGGCGTTGCGCAATTGGGTGATGAATTCTTGCAGGTGGGTCGGGGCCATTGACAGCTGGCGCTCATCGCCCTGACCGACCAGAGATTCGGCAAAACGCTGTTCCCATTCGGGCGATAGAGACAGCAAAATGATAACGCCCTGGTCGTTGACGTTCATGTCGCTGATTTGGCGTGACAGCCGTGCGCGCACATGTTCGGTGATCATGGTGACGTTGCGGGTCATGCCGCAGGCCTCCGAGATGCCCTCCAGGATGGTCGGCAGATCCCGGATCGAGATCCGTTCGGTCAGCAAGTTTTGCAGCACCCGCTGGGTGCCGCCCATGGAAATTTGCGCCGGGATCATTTCTTCGACAAGTTTTTTATGTTCCTCATCGAGTTCATCAATCAATTTTTGCGTTTCCGCGTAGGACAACAATTCCGGCATGTTGTCCTTGATCACTTCGGTTAAGTGGGTGGTGATCACGGTGGCCGGGTCAACCACGGTGTAGCCGCGGAACAAGGATTCTTCGCGGTTTTGTTCATCAATCCACATGGCGGGCAGACCAAAGGTCGGCTCGACGGTTTTTTCCCCCGGCAAGGTGATGTCTTCGCCGCGCGGGTCCATCACCAACAGCATGTTGGGGCGCAACTCGCCGCGACCGGCCTCGATTTCCTTGGTGCGGATCACGTAGGTGTTGGCGTCCAGTTGCATGTTGTCCTGGATGCGCACGGAGGGCATGACGAAGCCCATTTCGGTGGCAATTTGACGGCGCAGCGCCTTGATTTGATCGGTCAGGCGTTTGCCGTCACGCGGGCTGTTGATCAGCGACAACAAGCCATAGCCCAGTTCCAGACGCATCAGGTCGATTTTAAGCGCGGTTGAAATCGGCTCGTCGGGGCTGGCGGCGGCTTCCTGGACTTCCAGGGCTTCTACTTCGGCTTCTTTTTCGGCGACGGTTTTTTTCTGGCGCGTGTTGGTCACGTAGGCGATCGTAAAGGTCAAGAGCGACAATCCGGCAAACGGCAGAAATGGAATACCCGGCAAAAAGGCCATTGCCGCGAGCAAAAACGAACTGACCCCCATAGCCCGGGGTTGGCCACCAATTTGGCTGAACAGGGCCTTTTCCGTGGCCCCGCGCACCCCCGCCTTGGTGACCATTAAACCGGCGGAGATGGACACCACCAGGGCGGGGATCTGGGTGACCAGGCCATCGCCCACGGTCAGCCGGGTGTAGGTGTCGGCGGCGTTGGCAAAGGTCATGTCGTACTGGGCAACGCCGATGATCATGCCGGCGATGACATTGATAAAGGTGATCAGCAGTCCGGCGATGGCATCGCCGCGAACAAATTTGGAAGCACCGTCCATGGACCCGAAAAAGGTGCTCTCGTCTTCCAGTTCCTTGCGCCGGGTACGGGCCTGATCTTCGTCGATCAGTCCGGTGGACAGGTCCGCGTCGATGGCCATTTGTTTGCCGGGCATGGCATCCAGGGCGAACCGGGCGGACACTTCGGCGATGCGCCCCGAACCTTTGGTGATGACGATGAAATTGACCAGCACCAAGATCATAAAAACGATGATGCCGATGACGAAATTGTTGCCCATGACAAAACCGCCAAAGGCTTGAATCACCTGGCCCGCGGCGTCGGTGCCCTGGTTGCCATCGGCCAAAATCAGCCGTGTCGAAGCCAAATTGAGCGCCAGCCGGATCATGGTCGCGAGCAGCAAAACGGTGGGAAAGGTGTTAAATTCAAGGGGTTTTTCGATGAACAAAACGGTCATCAAAATCAGCACCGCAAAGGTGATCGAAAAGGCCAGACTGGCGTCGAGCAGCCACGTCGGCATGGGCAAGATCAGCACCACCAAAATCGCCACAACGCCCAGCGCCATCATGATGTCGCCACGTTTGGCGATGGCGCTTAACAACGACCGCCCTCGTTCGAGGGGGTCGTTGTTATCCAAAAGCTGGGTATTTTCGTCTGCCATAGTGAGGGGGTGGGGCCTGTCTTAAAAAAAATGCAAAAAAATGTCTAACCGTGCGGAACTAAAAAGAAGATGACCTTATATCCGCCCCGCCGGGGGACGGCACGTCAAAGCCTTCTGAATTGTACAATTTAAGTTTATTGCGCAGGGTGCGGATCGAAATGCCCAAAATGGTCGCGGCGTGGGTGCGATTTCCCAGGCAATGGTCCAGGGTGTCGATGATCAGTTCGCGTTCAACTTCGGACACGGTTTTACCAACCAGCGCACCGGGGGTGGCCGCGGGATCGACGGCGGCCGCCGTGCCGGGAGCCAAGGGCGAATTGCCCAATAAAATTTCGTCCGCGTCAATTTCATCACCACCCGCCAGCAAAACCGAACGGTGCAGGGCGTTTTCCAGTTCGCGGACGTTTCCGGGCCAACCGTAGGCCAACAGTTTGTCTTGCGCCGCATCCGACAAACGTCGGGCACGAATGCCATTGACTTCGCTGTATTTGGCGGCGAAATGGCGCGCCAGGGCGATGATGTCGTCGGGGCGGTTTTTCAAATCGGGTAGGGTTAAGGTCACCACATTGAGGCGAAAATACAAATCTTCGCGAAAACCACCGTTCTTGACCAGCGCCTCCATGTCGCGGTTGGAGGTGGCGAGAATGCGCACGTCAACCTTGACCGGTTTGTTGGAGCCGACCCGATCAACTTCACGTTCTTGCAACACACGCAATAACTTGGCCTGCAAGCGGGGGTCCATTTCGCTGATTTCGTCCAACAATATGGTGCCGCCGTTGGCTTCTTCGAATTTACCGATGCGCCTGGCGACGGCCCCGGTGAAGGCCCCTTTTTCGTGGCCGAAAAGTTCCGATTCCAGCAAGTTTTCCGGAATCGCGGCACAGTTCACGGCAACGAATGGCCCGCCTTTGCGTTTGCTTTTGATGTGCAGGTAACGGGCGATCATTTCCTTGCCGGTGCCGCTGGACCCGGTGATCAGGATCGAAGCGTTGGACGGGGCGATTCGATCGGCCAACTTGATGATGTCGGCCATGCGCGCGTCGGTGTGAATAAAATCGGAATTTTCTTCGGCCACCGCGGCCAACACCGCACCGATCAATTCTGCGTCGGGGGGCAGGGGGATGTATTCCCTGGCCCCGGCCTTGATGGCGCGCACGGCGGCTTTGGTGTCGTTGCCAATGCCACACGCAATCACCGGAACCGCGATGCGTTCGGATTCCAAACTGCCGATCAGGGCCGCGAGATCTTCTTGTACATCGGCCAGCACCAGATCGGCACCGCGTCCGGAACGCAAAAAATCGAGCCCGTTTTCGATCGAGTCGACGTGATTGACCCTGGCCCCGCGTGCCAGGGCAATCTGGCTGGCGGCACCGACTTGTCCGTCCAAGGTTCCAATGATGAGCAATCGCATGGGCGTGAGCTTTCTCAGTCGAAGTATTCAACACGTTTAGCCGGGGGCAAGACGCTGTTGAGCATCATTTCCAACCGGCGCGGATTTTCCTGGCGACCGATTGAGGCGGCCCCCATGACATAAACATTATTGACCATCGCCTCGGCGGTGGAATTGCGGCTAAGCTTGGCGGCCATCGGGGAAAACACCATGTTGGCCAGCACCGCGCCGTAAAATGTGGTCAGCAGCGCCACCGCCATGGCCGGACCGATGGAGCCCGGGTCATCCAGGTTGCCGAGCATTTGCACCAAACCGATCAGGGTTCCGATCAGGCCCATGGCGGGGGCGAACTCGGCGGCTTTTTTGAGCACGCTGGCACTTTTTTGATGGCGCTGCATGGTCGACAACATATCTTTTTTCAAAATCGCCTCGACCTCTTCGCCGGGGGTGCCGTCGACCACCATGGTGATGCCCTTGTGCAACAGCGGCTCACTTTCCAACTGGATCAAAACGCCCTGCAACGATAACACCCCCTGGCGGCGCGCCAGTTCGGCGATTTGTAAAACCTGAACGGCGGCTTCCGCCGGGTCGCGGGTGGTGTAGGAAATGGTCTTTAAGATGACCTTGGCGGTGCGGCCCATTTCGGGCAATGAGAAACACATCATGGTGATGCAAAGGGTCCCCCCGATCACGATCATGATCGAGGGTACGTTGAGAAACGATCCCGGTGCCCCCCCGCTGACAATGGCGGCGATCACCAAGCCAAATCCCCCGACCAAACCGATGATGGTCGCGGTATCGGTGGTCGATTTGGCCTTGGTGATGTGGATGGAATTGTCCGCCATGGGAATAAATCTCTTTGCCGCAGTTTCTATGGTTGTCGAGGTTAAGTCAGGTTCGGTCGGTCTTGATGATTTCCGTCATGGTTATGCCGAGGCGATCTTCGACCACCACAACTTCACCGCGTGCCACCAAGCGGTTGTTGACATAGATGTCGATCGCTTCACCAACTTTGCGGTCCAGTTCGACCACCGCGCCGCGACCCAATTTCAGCAATTGGCTGACTTGCATGGTGGCTTTGCCCAAAACCGCCGAAACCTGGACGGGAATGTCGTAAACCGCTTCCAGATCGCGGGCGTTGCGCGGCATGTCGGAGAACCCGGCAGATTCGGCAAAAGTTTCTTCACCATCACCGTCGGCATCTTCAACCCCCGCAGGCCCTGGGGCGGGGTCTTCCAGTTCGTTGAGTTCCAGACCTTTTTCATCAGCCATGATCAGTCTCCTGGCATTTCAGCCGTTTCAGTTTCGCCGTCGTCACGGGGTTCGGGGGCGTCAGCCACATCGGGATCGGCTCGATCGGGATCCTTCGCACCGGTTGGCGCGACGTTGAGGGGTGCCGACTCGCTGTTTGGATTTTTATTGTCCCCGACTGTTGGGTCGTTCACAAGTTCTTGCGCATCTGGCTCTCGCGGGTTGGGCGTTTCGGTCGACACCGCCTGGGTGTTTCGCTCGGTGCCCAGATTGCGTTCGATGATTTGGTCAATATCGCGCCACATTTGGGTGCTGTCGCGGACCATGCCGCCGCCATCCCACTCAATCGATGCCTCGCCGATCGTCATGGCTGGGTCGGACATGACGGAGACGGTTCCGGCGCGCGCGCGCAAAGCCGCCAATTCGACAACCTTGCCTTCAACCGCGTCTTTCATTTCCGCCGGGACTTGAACGGTCAGTTCCGGTGCGCCGGATGTGCGTTGCATGGCCTCGATAATCATGTGTTCGATTTCATCCATGGCTTTGTCCATGTTGAGCGCCGGAAACAGTTTGCGGACGATCACGGTGGCCACTGCCACGGCGTCACGGCTGTGTTCGTCTCTGTCGGTCTTGTAGGTTTCAAACAATTCGCTCACCTGGGCGTTGATCGCATCCATGGTGTTGGCCAGACGTTGTTCCAGGGCCGAGGTCAGGTCACGGGTGGCGGCGGTGTGGCCGTCCTGGAAACCTTCTTCGCGGGCCCGGGCCAGGTCGTCCTCGTCATAGGTTGGGGCGGGGGGCGGCAACTCTTCGGCTTCGTTGGGGGCTTCGTTGGGGGCGGCATCAACCACCGACACCTTGGAGACGACACCCCGTTGGGGGTCCAGGGGCTCGATTTTCGGGCCGAAGTCGGTGTCAAACAGATATTTTTTGCGGCCACCTGCCATGGTCATTGAATCCGTTGGGTGGGTTGAAGGAATTGCGATCATATCAGTAAATCAACTGTTCTTCGTCGCCCTGGCCGGCAATGACGATTTCGCCGCTGTCGGACAGTTGCTTGGCGACGGTGACGATCGCGGCCTGGGCTTCGTCGACGTCCTTGAGGCGCACAGCACCCATGG
>Ga0316208_1000082_pt1 | contig 135808 bp, 107 predicted proteins | sample 3monopyrite_MG_FD_204944 | JGI IMG/M metagenome (GOLD analysis project Ga0316208, IMG submission 204944) | Microbial mat bacterial communities from mineral coupon in-situ incubated in ocean water Damariscotta River, Maine, United States -... | ecosystem: Environmental > Aquatic > Marine >... | reverse complement strand
CTGGCTGGCGGCGCTGGAGCAGAAGACCGAGGAATTGGCCGGCTGAAGCTGGACGGGTGACGGCGGGCATGTAGTAGCTGTCACACGACTACGCTCCGGGCGCCGCTGGGTAGCAGAGGGTGCTTACGGCGCTTCCGCGCCTGGGGCGCAGGCATGGTCATCGCCTCCCGCAGCGACGGGTCGGTGACCGATGACCACGTCTGGGACGCGGTGACGGGCCGGATGGAGTCGTGGAACACGACCGACCCGGCGGGGAACACGACCCGGAGCTTCGAGTACGACGGCGCGGGCCGTCTGCGGTGGATGGAGCGCAAGGAGGGGAGCAGCGCGCCTGTGGAGACGGAGCTGTTCTACGACGTGGACGACAATGTGGTCCTCGAGCGTCGGGGTAGCGATGAGATCCGCCGCTTCCAGGGTTCGCGCTGGGACGCGAACGGTGCGGTGGAGACGGTGCTTCCGCAGGTCCGGGTGGTGACGGACCCGGCGGGGCGGATGGCGCTTCACTACGCCTATGTGGATGTGGATGGGCAGGCGGTGTCGGTGTTCGGGTCGAACGGCAGCCTGGTGTCGACGGAGGTGACGGGTGCGTACGGGGTGCCGCTGCAGGGGGCGCCGCTGGACTACGCGTCGAGCCCAGAGGCGTGGGTTGTGGACGGTCTGCACGGTCAGGAGGAGGACCGGGGCAATGAGGTGAGCCACTTCGGGGCGCGGCACACGCTGTTCCGGGATGGGATGTGGATGCAGCCGGAGCCGTTGTTGGGGACGCCGAAGGCGGTGTCTTTCGTGGGTCGGCCGGGGGCGTCGGGGAGTGTGTACGCGGGCGGGAATCCGGTGTGGATGGAGGACCGTGAGGGCCAGTATGCGGAGTCGTTCATCGAGATCGTGAGCATTGGTACCGGGCTGAACTCGATGTCGACGAATCTCCAAGGCGGGGACTACGGAGCTGCGGCGCTGGATGCTGCGGGCATCGTGGTGGATGTCGCTGCGCTCGCAGTTCCGGGGATTCCGGGTGGTGCTGGGGCGGGGATCAAGGCGGGTCGAATGGCCGAGAGGGCCGGTGACTTGGCGAGTGGTGCGAACAAGTTGGATGGGGTACTGGATGCGGGGAAGGGGGCGAAGGGAGCACCGAAACAAGGGATCTACGAGTTCCCCGATCAAGCGGCAGGTGGCACGCCGTATGTAGGGCAGTCCGGGAACATCCCAAAGCGACTGAAGCAGCACGAGAAAGCGGGTCGTCTCGATCCTGGCACCGAGGCCACGACCGGTCCTCGGTGGGAAGACCAAGCGCGAGATCGCCGAGCACAAGCGGATCCAGGAGAAGACTGGCGGTGTCCCGGCTCGCAAGTCCGGCGACGTATCCAACAAGGTCGATCCCATTGGCCCGAAGCGGCAAGACCTACTCGATGACGACTAAGGAGAAGACATGGCAACTAGAGAACACCCGCTCCCACCTCCACCAGCGGTCGATGACGCTGAGCAGGCCATCGAGCTTGCACGCATTTGGGCCGTCGACGGATCACAGCACGTCACGATCAATGTCCACCTGTGGAAGGATCCCGCTGCCTGGGGGATGATGCTCGTCGACTTCGCTCGCCACGTTGCCGACGCATACTCGGAATCAGGGATGACGGAGGAGGAAGCGTTGAGTCGAATTAAGGCTGGCCTTGATGCGGAGTGGACGCACCGCACCTGACCTGCGATTCCGCCCTCGGCTCTCCCCTGACGGCCCCCCCCCCGCCACGACCCCCGCCAGGGTGACCACCCTCGCGAGCCCCTGCCTCGCGGCTGGGTCGGGTCTCGGTCTGCTCCTCGGTCGTTGGCCTATCGGGCTCGGTGGTCATGGACCCGATGAAGCACGACCCGGGCCTCGCCCCTGGCGGGGCCTCACCCGACCCACAGCCCCACGACCACGACGACGGCCCACTCTTCCGGACCTCCGTGGTCGAGCACCTGGGCTGTCCGCGCTTCGCGATCGAGGCCGTTCCCATCGAGAAGGAGAGCGACGAGGACGGCCCGTCCTGAACAACCTTGCGGTGGCGTGCCCATCCGCTCAGGTGGGTGAGGGAATCCCTGACCGATGGCTCTGGTTCACCGCTCCGATCTCCTGCCCCACATCGACCAGCTCGTCCGGCTCGTCCGCGAAGCGGACAGGCCCGATCTCCTGCTCGGCGAGCGGGCGGACGAACAGGTTGTAGCTCAACCCTCTTGCCCGAGCCGTGCTCGAATCTCGGCTCGCACGTCCTCCCACGGGATTGCGATGTCGGGGTTCGACTCGTACTCGGTAGCTCTGCGTGCCAACTCGACCCGCCACGCCTCGCTCACGACCACGTTCTCGGGATGCTCGGAGATGCGGTCCCACAGATCCTGGACGTGCCCGATCTGCTCGTCTGTGGTCATGTGGTCGAAGGCGGTGCTCATGGTCTTGGTGTACCCGGCCCTGGACGGCGACGCCGAGGCCGACCCCGAACACGAGTAGATGCGCTTGTCGATCCCGTTCCACTGGGAACCCGCGAACAACGTGGTGTAGTCGAACGACCACTCCCTACGGAGCCCCACTCCCTGCCCGCGAGGGTATCGGCGGGTACAGGCCACCCTTGCTGCCACCCGGGCACATCACGGGAACACCCGACTTCAGCTTCAGGACGCGCCATGCCCCGTCATTCTGGTCGACGTAGACAGCGTCCCGGCTGCCGAAGGGGGTGAAGGACCACGCCTTGGTTCCGTCGATACAGGCTCGGGTCGCGGCGTGCCACCTCCCGGGCACGACGGTGTCGCCAGGTAGGCCGAGCGCCTTGTTCACCCGTTCGCGAGGTACCGGTGGGGCATCGTCGCCAGTGTTGGCGTCGAAGGTCACGGAGAGGGAAGCGGGCTCGGACTGGCAGATCGTCGTGGCCTCGCTCCAGTGGGTCCAGCGAATCGAGACCTCTTGGGGTTCGAGCTTCCAGTGGTCCGGTGAGTCAGCCGATACCTGGGTGACCGGGGTGCAGGTCTTGCCGTCGCACCACTCCACCGACCCTCGGTCGACCTTCAGGGCGCAGCCATCGCCTGGGGAGGAGAGCGTCCAGGCGATGTAGGAGAAGAGATCGAGGGCACTCATTGCTTTCGCTCCGGAATACGTACATTGCTCGCAGTGTAGGTCGAACCCGCCGCCCCCGTGGCTCCTTCCGGCGGAGCGCTGGTCAAGCTGTAGTCCTCCCCGACCGTGAAGTAGCGCATCGGCGCGGAAGAGTCGGCGTTGTCGGCGGCGACGTATTGAACCTCTCCGGTGATCGGGTCGTAGGTACGACCGACGACCACGAGCCAGTGGTCGGTGACCTGGTCGGCATTCGGGGCTTCACCGTTGTGGTAGTCGACACCCACCATGGCGGGGCTTCCAGCGAGTAGAGCATCGTCGATGTCGTCGACCATCGAGCGGGCCGCGTCCTCATCCATGTCGGCGATCGAGCCATCAGTCACGTTGCCAATATCACCGGCCTTGAGCTTGCTGTTTTTTGCACCGCGCGGAGGGGAGTACCCCATTCGCTCCAGCATGGTGTAGGTGGCCGTGGCGCAGTCCTCACTTCGCCCCCACGGGTCGAAGTAGTGCATCGGAGAGTCGGAGTCGCGTGCTTCCAGGTTGTGGAGGTCCAGATCTTCATACGATTCTCCCACCAGGGCCTCCGCGGCGAGCTCTTGTTGGGCGGGCCGAGGGATTCGGAGGGTACCGTCCTCCCAGCGCTTCGGAAACTCCTTGAAGCCACGTCGGCCGGTGAGCTTGTCGTCGGTGGTGCGAGTCGGATGCGGGTCCTCGATGAACGAACCGAGAGAGATGCCACCGAGTTCGCCAAGGAAACTAGTATCTTCCTCGGTGATGGTGTTTTTCATCGATTCGATGAGTTGGCTGTTGTCGAGAGATGGGGCCAGATCTGGCTGAATCTGCACCTGGGATGGTGTCCTGAGTTGGGCCTGAGGGGCATAGGATAGACTGGGCATCGGTGACCTCCGCGGTGGCAGTGGTGCATAGATTGTGCCTACGAGAGAATCGGCATTTTCGCTATCCAAAGTGACGGACGTCTAGCTTCTGACGGACGTCCGTCAGACAGAATTCCGCCATATCAGGAAGACCCTGCTAAGAGAGAGTCTGTGTCTCTGGGAGACTTTGGGCTGAACAGCGGTGCGACAACAACGGGTAGAGCCACGGACTTCTCAGTGATGCCATGACGCAAGAGACCCTTTTCTTGGTGTGGCTGGCTGTAGCTTGGCTCGGCCTCGGCCTTTGGGGGGCATGGGTCCGGCGATCGCAGTTGGGGGGCGCTTGGTCCGTGATTCACGCACTCCTGGCCGGTGGAGGCCTCGCGCGTATCTACCTCGGATCATTGGACTTCGTAGCTCAGGCCCTCCTCGGCACGCTGCTGCTGTCCTTGTGGGCAGACCTGATATTCGTGCCCCTGTCCTCACCGGATCTGCGGCTCCGGTGGCTATTCCCGCTGATCGCGATCTGCTCCGGAGGAGGGTTCATCGCCCCGGCACTGGTGACCTTCTTGTTCACAGATCTGCCGTATATTCCACGAATCGGCTTTGTACTCGGCCCAGGGCTATCGCTGGTCATGCTCGGTGCTGCCCACACGGGACTCCTCCTCTTCGAGGCATTCGCTCCCCCCGTAGCGCCGGAGTCGGACATCAAGGATGGGTAGCCACCCCGACCCCCGTCGACATCCGTCACCCGATTCACCAACCAACCCCGACTATCCACCGGCACGGTCCCTGCATTCCCGGCGACCATGAACCTCCTCGCCTGGTCCTCTGTCGCCGTGCTCGTCGGTCTCGCCCTCGCCCCAGAGGTCCAGCCCACCCCGCTGGTCTGCGCCGGTGCGCTGCTGGTGCTGCTCCCCCTGGCTCGGTTGCGGCGTGGCTTCCTGGTGCCCGTCGGCTTCCTGCTGGGGCTGTGCATCGCTGCATCCGTACCGCTCGGGCCGGTGCTACGCGGGCCGGTCTCGATCCAGGGGCGGGTCGCAGCCGCTCCGGTGGGGCGGGTGGCCGATGTGGCGGTGTGGGCCTGCGCTCCGGCGGGTCAGGGCTTCGAGCCCTGTGTGGGCCGGGTGCGGGTGATCTTCCCGACGCCCCCGGCCCCCGCTTCGGAGTGGGTGATCTTCGGAGAAGCCGGGGTGCCGCGGGCGGCGGGGCCGCCGGGTGGGCCGAGTCGGGTTCGCTCTGCAGCGCTGGCTCGGGTCCGCACGGTGCTGCGGGCCCGGCGGGTGGTGCCCCTCGGCGCGACAACCCCGGAACGGCCCGTGCTGGAAGGCCCTGCAGCGGTATTGGCCGCGGTGGCCTCGGGGGACCGGCGGGGGGTGGATGAGCAGACCTGGGCGGTGTTGCGGGACACGGGGACCAGCCACCTGCTGGCGATCTCGGGCTTTCATGTGGGGGTGGTGGCGGGTGCGGTCGGAGGGGGCATGCTGCTGGGGATCCGCCGCCTGGGCGCGCTTCGACCGGAGGGGGTGTCGACGGTGTGGGCGTGGTGGGCGGGGGCAGCGGCGGCGGGGGTGTACGCATGGAGCGCGGGAGCTCCAATCTCGGCCCAGAGAGCGGCAGGAGTGGTGCTGCTGGCGGCGATCGGGCGCTCGATGGGGCGGCAGTTGGACGCGATGCGGATGCTGGCGGTCGCGGCGGTGGCGGTGTGCGTCGTCGACCCCGGGGCCATCGCGACGCCGGGTTTTCAGCTCTCCTTTGGGGCGGTGCTGGGGCTGCTGAGGTTCTCCTCACTCTTCGACGGGATCGAGCCTCCCCGGGGCCTGGGCTGGGCGAAGTCGGGCCTGGTGGCGACGGCCGCAGCCACCCTGGGAACCCTGCCCGCGGCAGCGTGGTGGTTCCAGAGCCTGTCGATCACCTCACCCCTGGCGAACCTGTTCGCGGTGCCCTTCATGGCGGTCGCGGTCGTGCCCTGCGCAGCCCTCGCGGAGTGGGGCCCGGCTCCTCTGGATGGGCTGGGCGGGTGGCTCGGAGGCTGGGCGGTGCGCTTCATGCTCGCGGGGCTCGACCTGCTTCGCACCGCCCCCCTCGCCCCCGCGGTGGGGCCCCTCGGAGCGCTGATCCTCTGCGGCGTGTTCTTGCGGATCCGGGTGGGCTGGATCGCGAGTGTGCTGATCCTCGGCCTGGGCCTGCGGACCCGGAGCGCGGGGGGAATGGAGGTGCTGTTCTTCGACGTGGGCCAAGGGGACTCGGCCCTGGTGGAGTACCCGGATGGGCGCCGTTGGTTGGTGGACGGAGGCCGCAATGACGCGGTCCGCAACGCGCTGCGGAGGATGGGCGTTCGCTCCCTGGATGTGGTGGTCGCCAGCCACGGGGACGCAGACCACGCGGCGGGCCTGCTCCCGGTCCTGGAATCCTTGCGGGTGAGGGAGCTGTGGATCGGCCGGGTCGAAGGGCACGAGGCGCTGCTCTCCATGGCCGTCGCCCGGGGCGTCAAGGTCCGGCGCTTCCCCTCCAGGGTCGAGTCGGAGGCCTCCGCCAACGATGCCTCCCTGGTGGTACGGGCCCGCAGTCGATGGGGAGAGGTGCTCTTCGCTGGTGATGTGGAGGAGGCTGGAGAGGCCTGGATCCGAGAGCCTGCGACGGTGCTCAAGGTGCCCCATCACGGCTCGGCTACGTCCTCCTCCCCGGGGCTGCTCGACCGCGTTCAGCCCGAGCTGGCCGTGCTCTCAGTGGGCTTCAATCGCTATGGACACCCCCATGATGCGGTCCTCGAGCGCTACCGGGAGCGGTCGATCCCCGTGCTTCGGACGGATCTGGACGCCTCGATCCGGCTGCGCTTCGATGAGCAGGGCGTGAGGGCCTACTCCGCCAGCGGCCCCTTGATCTGGTTGGCGGGGGACCGACGGGCGTACACTCCGAAGAAGGCGATGGCGCCAAGAGCCATGACGATGCTGAACCCCTGGCTATAGGTGAGCACCTCGCCGATGAGATCGGGCATGAAGTAGCCCCGGCTGGCATCGCCGCGGAACTCCTCGATCACCGAGCGCCCGATGGCATAGCACACCAGGTAGACCAGCATGACTTGGCCGTGGAAGCGCTTGTAGCGGTAGAGGATGTTGACCGCGATGCCCAGGGCGAACAGGAAGAAGGCCTCGTAGAGCTGTGTGGGGTGCATCGGCGTGTTCAGCGGGGCCGCCGAGCGGGGATCGGTGAACACGACAGCGGTGGGGCCGGTGTAGTGGGCGCCGTAGCAGCACCCCGCCAGGAAGCAGCCGAGCCGCGACAGGCCGTGGGCGATGGGGAAGGCGGCCGCGAAGATGTCCCAGGTCGCGAAGAAGGGCATCTTGAAGCGGCGGATGAGGAGGGATCCGAAGGGCACCCCGAAGAGCACGGACCCATAGAAGACGAGCCCGCCGGTGCGGGGGTTGAGCCACTCCTGCCAGGTGGTGAACACGCCGGGGTTCTGTACCAGGAACACGACCCGGGCCCCAATGAGGGAGATGATGGCGCTCCAGAAGATGAGGTCGGTCATCTTCTCGCTCTTGATGCCGAGCTTGCGGCCCCGGTAGATGACGGAGAAGGCCGTGAACAGAAAGCCCATTGCCCCCATGAAGCCATAGGAGTGGATCTCGAAGCCGTTGATCTCGAACAGGATCGGGTGCATCCGACCTCCGGCATCCGGCATAACCGCTGGCAGGACCCAGGTGCGGGCTGGGCCTCAGCGCGCTATCCCGCGATCGTGGAAACTCTCGTCAATCGGCGCAATGTGGTGTTCGCGGTAGCCGCTGTCTTCGGCGTACTCGCCGACCAGCTCTCGAAGTGGTGGATCGTGAACAACGTCGCCTACCGCACGGGCGAGATCCGGGTGATCGACGGCCTTCTGTCCATCGTGCACGCCCAGAACCCCGGGGCCGCCTTCGGTGCGCTCGGGGGCAATAGCAGCCGCTTTCTGATCTTCGGCGTGTTCACAGCGGTCGCGCTGTACTTCGTATTCGATATGTTCCGCAAGCTGCCCACAACCGACTGGTTTCTCTCCCTGGCCCTGGGGCTGATCCTCTCTGGAGCGGTGGGCAATGCCATCGATCGGGTGCGTCAGCAGTACGTCACCGACTTCATCCGGGTGTACAGCGACTCTCCGGGCCTCAAGGCCTGGCTGATCGACAACTTCGGCACCTACGAGTGGCCCAGCTTCAACATCGCCGACACCGCCCTGGTCATCGGCGTGGGCATGTTCTTCGTGCACTACCTGTTCATCGAAGACCGCAGCAAGCCCGACGACTCCGGGGACCCCGCACCCGACCCGGGCTGATCCTTCGTTGCAGATGGCTCCGTACACCGGTAGATCGGTAGCATGAACAACAAGTTCGTCTGGTTCAGCGCCATCCTCGCGGGTGGCCTCCTCGCCGATCAGCTCTCCAAGGCCTGGGTCGTGCAGAATATGGTCGTGGGCGTAGACGAGATCCCGGTCATTCCGGGCTTCTTGAGCGTCGTGCACGCCCAGAACTTCGGCGCGGCTTTCTCCTCCTTCGAGGGGATGTGGGGCCTGTTCATGGTGTTCACCGCGGTCGCCGTGGTGGTCGTGCTCGACCTGCTTCGGCGGCTCCGCCCAGACGCCATCTTCATGGCCTCGGTGCTGGGCATGATCCTCTCGGGGGCGCTGGGCAACGGGCTCGACCGCATCCGCATGGGCTACGTCACGGACTTCATCCGCGTCTACACCGATCTCGAGGGTCCCAAGGCCTGGTTCATCGACAACTTCGGCACCAATACCTGGCCCATCTTCAACATCGCGGACTCGGTGCTGCTGATCGGGGTCACCCTATTCCTGGTGCACTACCTGTTCATGGAAGAGGGCGAGCCCGAAGACGAGCAGCTCGACGGCATCCCCACCTAGCAGCGTTCGGGAAAGCTCTCCCGTCGGCGTCTGGACTGGTTCCGCCGTGGACGATGCCCCTCGTCAGTCACTTGATTCACCAGGCTCCCTCCTCGGGAACGCAGGTCGCTCCGTGCTGCCGCACTTCGCGACCCGCTCATCGCCCACACCAGAACCAGCCTCAGACGCCTCGGTCCGCTCTTTCCCGAACGCTGCTAGAAGGCTGCGCCTGGGCCGCTCGCCCTGCATCGCCGGGTTGTCACGACCGGCGCCTCTGTCCCGTCGGGGTTAGAGCGGAGTCCTTCTGGAGGTGCGTGTGGAACGCGAAGAGATGCCTTGCGATGTCCTGTTCGTGGGGGCCGGGCCGGCCAACCTCGCCGGTGCGATCCACCTGATGAATCAGATCGAGGCCCACAACGAGGCCGTCTCCAGCGGAGAAATCCAGGGAGAGGTCTTCGACGAGCCCATGGTCATGCTCATCGAGAAGGGCAGCGAGGTCGGCGCCCACCAGCTCTCCGGCGCCATCCTCGATCCCCGCGCGCTCACAGAGCTCATTCCAGACTGGCGTGACCGCGACGACTTCCCGGTCGAGCGCTTCATCGAGAGCGAGGAGATGGTCTTCCTCACCGAAGAGGGGGTCATCAAGGCGCCGTGGATCCCGCCCGAGCTCATCAACCACGGCAAGCCCGTGGTGTCGCTGGGGCGGTTCTGCGCCTGGCTTGCAGAGATCGCCGAAGAGAAGGGCGTGCAGATCTTGCCGGAGTTCGCCGGAGTCGAGCTGCTCTGGGAAGGCGACGCCTGCGTCGGGGTCCGCACCGGCGACAAGGGCATCGGCGCAGACGGCCAGCCCAAGGACAACTTCGAGCCCGGCTACGACCTCCAGGCTCCGGTCACCATCCTCGGAGAGGGCCCACGCGGTCACCTCGCGCGCAAGCTCATCCAGCGCCGCAACCTCGACGCAGACACCAACCCGATGATCTATGAGCTCGGCTGCAAGGAGATCATCGAGCTCCCCGAGGGCACGGTCACCGAGGGCTTCGTCTCTCACACCCTGGGCTTCCCCCTGGATATGAACAGCTTCGGCGGCTCCTTCCTGTACGCCATGGGCGGCGACAAGATGTGCGTCGGGTTGCTGGTCGCCCTCGACCACGCCGATCCCGATCTGGACGTGCACCACGAGCTCCAGGTCCTCAAGACCCACCCCTACTTCAAGGAGAAGCTCGCGGGCGGGAAGGTGGTCAAGTACGGCGCCAAGACCGTCACCATCGGCGGCTGGGCCAGCATCCCCCAGCTGTACACCGATGGCGCGATGATCGTCGGCGACAGCGCCAGCTTCCTCAACCCCATGCGGGTCAAGGGCATCCACCTGTCCATGAAGTCGGGCATGTTGGCCGCCGAGTCCGCCTTCGATGCGATGGTCTCGGGCGATGCCAGCGAGGCCACCCTGCAGAGCTACAAGACCCGTTTGGATGCGAGCTGGGTCAAGACCGAGATGGAACCCGCCAAGAATATGCACCACAACTTCCGCGAGGGCTTCATCGGCGGAATGGTGCGTACGGGCTTGCAGTACTTCTTCGGCCCGGGCTCCACCATCAAGCCCTTCTCCGAAGACCACACCCATATGAAGACCATCGCCGAGTACGCGAAGAGCCCGCGCCCCAAGCGCACGGTCACCTTCGACGGCACCTACCTCGTCGACAAGCTCACCGATGTGTACCACTCCGGCACCAAGCACGAAGAGCAGCAGCCCGCCCACCTCAAGATCCTCGACACCGAGATCTGCGCCACCACCTGCAAGGAAGAGTACGGCAACCCGTGCACCAAGTTCTGCCCGGCCCAGGTCTACAATATGGTCGACAACGAGGACTCGGGGCGCGCCGAGATGCAGGTCGACTTCAGCAACTGCGTGCACTGCAAGACCTGCGACATCCGCGACCCGTACCAGATCATCACCTGGGTCCCGCCCGAGGGCGGCAACGGTCCGGAATACGGGATCATGTGAGGGAGCGGGCGACGATTCGCGGCCCTCAGAAAAGCCCGTCGGGGATGACGAACTCGGCGTTTGTGGTGGTGGCCTCGTCTTCGATGGCGTTGAGCAGCCGAACCCAGGTGGGCCAGAACCAGCGTCCGATCGCCATGCCGGGAGAGGTGGGGTCCATGCCATGGGCCATCAGGGTTCGGTCCATGGGGCACTCGGAGATGTAGTGCCCGGCGAACAGGAACAGGATGGAGCGGTGGTCCCAGCGGGGATCGGGGCGCCGGTCGAGCAGGCTGCGCAGGACGCCATCGAAGCAGCCGAGGGTGCTGACCCACTTGGCGAGCACGGAGTGGTCGAAGGACTCCGGGGCGGGCCGGGTCCAGTGGTCGAGGCGCTTCTCCCACTGGCGGGTCACATCGGCGAGCAGGGGCTCGGTTTCGAAGGGCTCGCGTTGGGTGGCCCGGGCGAGCCAGGTGACCGAACCCTTGGCGCGGACCCAGCGCAGGGCGGGGTCGAGCACGGTGCGGACGTGGCCGCCGAGATCGTAGAGCGAGACTTCTTCGAGGGTGCGCCGGGTGTCTTCGGCGGCGAACAGGCGCGCGAGGAGGTCGGTGTACAAGGCCTCGAGCACGGTGTGTACGCGCTGCTGGGCGATGGAGTCGAAGGCGGGCACGGGCTCGTGGAGGGAGAGTGGCTGGCTGTCTGGGCGGATCCAGTCCTGCCAGCGCACATCACCGGCATCGACCTCGCGGGAGAGCCAGGAGAGCTTGGGATAGGGCTGGCCGACGGTGGTGACGGTGGCAAAGCCCCGGCGCCTCCACAGATCGTGGCGGAGCAGACCCTCCATTCCCTCGCGCGGGATGAGGGTGATGGTGCGCTCGAGCAGGTCGACGATCTCGGTATCTGATGCTCCGATGCCCCGAGAGAGCGCGCGCTTGAGCCCCGAGTCCACGTAGCGCCCGCGGAAGGCGTCGAGGGGGCCGACCACCGACTCCCGATCCCCGGGAACCCACGGAAGGTAGAGGGCGGTGGTGGGGACGCAGGGCTGATCGACGACGGCGTAGAGGTGGGCGCCGCGCCCGATGAGGTCGGGGTTGTGGGGCTGGTTGACCCCCGGGAACATCATCTTGAAGATGCGATCGGGCTCGGGGTAGCGGGACTGGAGCCAGCGAACCAAGGTGGTCTGCTTGAGCATGGTGCCCGCCCGGCGATCGACCTCTTCGCGGAGGTCGTCGAGCTCCCAGGAGGACAGCCCGAGCGCTTTCTCCATCACCTCGTTGCTGGCCACGAGGGCCTCGGTTTTGATGGCAGAGGGGTCGCCCGCGTCGCGAAAGGTGCGGGTGAGGTGGGGATGGCTGAATACCGCCATGGCCATGGCCACTGCGATGCGCCGAGGCGGCGCAGTCTGCAGTGAACCCGTGGGCTCGGGCACCAGGCTGGTCGTGAGCTGGTCGACGATGGACGAGAGCTTGCGGTGAATGACCGCTCGACCCATGGGGTCGTCTGCCATCAGCTCGAGCTGCCCGACCCCTCGGTAGAGCCGCTGAAGTGCAGCCTGGGTCGCTTCCGACATGTGCCCCCGTCCATTGTGCCGAGACGGCAGACTAGCAGTTCGCGTCCGGTTGTGCGCGGATCGGTTTTCAACGGAATAGAGCATGGCCATGGCCCGTAGGCGGGTTGTGAGGGGTCGTGTCGATGTGGGTGATGGTCTGGGCTCTGCTCGCTTGCAGCGGATCCCTCCGAGACAACGAGGCAGACGAGCCGATCGAAGCGGTCACCGTCGTCGCGGTTCAGGCTGTCGAAGCGGGCGAGGTCACCGATCGTCTCAGTACCACCTCGGTGGTCGAGGCCGAGCGCGCGGCTGATGTCGTCCCGATCTCCCCGGGTGTTGTGCTCTCCATCCACGCGGACGATGGGGATGTGGTCAAGCGCGGAGACCTGCTGGCGATCCTGGATAATGTGTCTCTCTCAGCGGGGGCGGAGAGGTCTCGGGCGGATGTGGCCCGCCTCGAGCGTCAGCTCGTGGATATGCAGAAGCTGCACCAGAGCGGGGCGGTCTCCAGGCGGGATCTCGACGATCTCGAGTACCAGCTCCAGACGGCCCGCACCAATGCCCGCGAAGCGCGTCGCACCTTCGGACAGACCCGTCTCACCGCGCCTTTCGATGGGGTGGTCGCGCGGCGCAACGTGAAGATCGGCCAGCTCGCCAACTCTGCGGCCTTCCAGATCGTCGATCTATCGGCCCTCAAGGTGGTCGTCGATCTCCCGGAGCGCGATGTGGGCCGGGTCGCGGTGGGGCAGCGGGTCGAGCTGGAGTCGGCCTATGACCCAGAGATCCGCGGCGATGGGCGGGTGACCCGTATCTCCCCGGTCATCGACGCCACCACCGGCACCTTCCGCGCCACGGTCGAGGTCCAGGAGGGTTCGCTTCGCCCGGGTCAGTTCGTCAACACCCGGATCGAGGTCGATCGGCGCAGCGGCGTCGCTGTGGTCCCGCGCGATGCCCTGCTCTGGGAAGACGGGCGGCCGGTGGTGTTCGTGATGATCCCCGCCCCTCCACCGAAAGAAGAAGACGCCAAGACTCCAGCAGAACCGGGCTTTGTGGCAGCTCGCAAGCCACTGGAGATCGGGCTTATGGACGACGAGGGCGCCGAGGTCGTGTCCGGGGTCGCGCTCGGGGACGAGGTCATCGTCATCGGGCAGAGCAACCTCAAGGACGGGGCTCGGGTCCGCGCCGCAGAGGACGCAGGCTAGGGTGAAGTCCACGCCCACCGGCGCGTTCGGGTTCGTCGTCACGCACCCGGTCGCCATGACCATGATGTTCCTGGCCGTTCTGGTCTTCGGGGCGGTCAGCTATCTACGGCTTCCGATCGAGCTGATGCCGGACATCAGCTACCCGACCATCACCGTGCGCACGGCCTGGGATGGCGCCGCTCCCCAGGAGCTCGAGAACCGGGTCAGTCGCCCGGTCGAAGAAGCCCTGGCCACCCTGGACGGGCTGGTCAGCCTGCAGAGTCGATCCCGAGCGGGCAGCTCCGATGTGCTGCTCGGCTTCGACTGGGGAACGGATATGGCCGGTGCAAGCCAGTCCATCCGCGAGAACCTCCAGACCACCTTCCTTCCCCAGGGCGCAGACCGTCCGCTGATCCTCCGCTACGACCCCTCTCTCGAGCCCTTCCTGCGCCTGGCGCTATCCGCTCCCGGGGCCTCTGCCGGAGACCCCCGGGTCCTCGCCCGGCTGCGCTCCGTCGCCGATCTCGAGCTCAAGCGCGAGCTCGAAGCCATGCAGGGCATCGCAGCGGTCCGGGTTCGTGGGGGCTTCGAGCGCGAGGTCCGCATCCAGGTCCGCGAGGACTGGCTGGTGGCCCGGGGCCTCACCCTGGCCCAGGTTCGCTCTGCCCTCGCCTCGGAGAATATCAACATCGCCGGGGGCAGCGTGCTCGAGGGCGACAAGGTGTTCCTGGTCCGCACCCTCAATGAGTACGCGACGGTCGAAGAGCTGTACGAGCTGAAGGTCCGACGCTCGGATGGGGTGGTGGTGCCGCTCACGGATGTCGCCGTGATCGAGGATGGGCACCGGGAGAGGCGGGTGCTGTCCCGGCTCGATGGGGGCGAGGCGGTCGAGCTCGAGGTGTTCAAGGAAGCAGACGCGAATATCGTCGAGCTGGCGAGCACGGTGCGGGCGGCGCTATTCGGGCCCACCGGGGCCCCGCTCTCCGCAGAAGAAGCGGAGTCCTTCGCGGCCTTCGGGGTGGAGCCCGGCCTGGTGGACCAGCTCCCGGATGGCATGGAGCTCGCGGTCCTCGACGACCAGGCCCATTTCATCGCGAACGCTGTGTCCAACCTACGGAACACGGCGCTCATCGGTGGGTTCTTCGCGGTCGGGGTGCTGTTTCTATTCCTGCGGGACTGGCGGGCCACGGCCATCATCGGGCTGGCGATCCCGGTCAGCATCACGATCGGCTTCGCTCCACTCTATCTGTGGGATGTCAGCCTCAACCTGATGTCCCTCGGCGGGCTGGCGCTCGGCGTGGGCATGCTCGTCGACAACGCGGTGGTGGTGCTCGAGAGCATCCAGCGGTACCGCGAGGAGGGCGCAACCCGGGTCGAAGCCAGCGCCAAGGGCACCGCCGATGTGGCCGCTGCGGTGGTTGCATCCACGCTCACGACGGTCGCGGTCTTCCTGCCCATCTCCTTCGTCGAGGGCGTGGCGGGAGAGCTGTTCGGCGATCTATCCCTGGCAGTGGTCAGCTCCCTGGTCGCCTCCCTGGCGGTGGCCCTGCTCTTGGTGCCCACCCTGGCCGCTCTCGAGGTCCAGGTGGTCAGCGTCGATGGGCTGCTCTCCCTGGTGTCCGAGCCCGACCCGGCCCAACAGGGGCGCATACGCTTGTTGTTCGCGGGGGGAACCGCCCAGGCCCGCGAGTCCGTGGCCTGGATGCGCGAGGGCGGAGCGAAGCGTCCGTGGCGCTGGCTGGCGCTTCCCTATGTGGCGTTTCGCGCGCTCCTGGTGATGGGCGGGCGGGTCGCGGTGGTCGGCTTCGTGCTCGTCTCGGCGGTGGGGCTGCGGGCGGGGCTGTTCGTGCTCTGGCTGCTGTCTTGGTTGCCGCGTCGGGCCGCAGAGGGCGCGTCCGGCATCTTCCAGCGCGTGTTTGCCCTCTTCGAGTCGAGCTACGCGGGCTTTCTGCGCACCGCTCTGCGCCACGGTGTCGTGCTGGTGGCGGGCTCGGTGGGGCTCTTTGTCCTGTCCATGGCCCTCGTCCCGCTGCTCGGAACCGAGCTCATCCCCGAGGTGCATCAGGGGCGCTTCACCGTCGATCTCGCCCTGCCGGTCGGAACTCCGCTCTCCCACACCACTGGGGTAGCGGCCGAAGCCGAGGCGCTCATCCTCGCCCACTCCGAGGTGCGGACCGCGTACAGCACCGTGGGCTCGGATCAGCGGGCGGATGCGGCTGCGGACGAGGGCGAGAACACCGCACGGATCCGCGTCGAGCTCGAGCCGGGCGGAAATTTGGCGGCCCGGGAGTCGGCGGTCATGTCCGATCTGCGGGGCCAGCTCGAAGACCTCGGAGAGATCAAGCTCACCCGGCCGTCGCTGTTCAGCACCCGCACGCCGGTCGAGGTCGTGCTCTTTGGTTCGGATCTCGAGGTGCTCAAGGATGTGGGCGACCAGGTAGCAGCCGAGCTCTCCACGGTCGACGGCTTGGCGGATGTGCGCTCCAGCTTGATGGATGGGCACCCCGAGATCCGCATCCACTACGACCGCACGCGGCTGCATCGGCTCGGCCTCGACCCCGCCACGGTGGCCGGCCAGGTCCGCGACAAGGTGCAGGGCGTGGTCGCCACCGAGATCCGTCAGGGGGCTTCGCGCATCGATCTGCGGGTCCAGCTCGTCGAGGCCAATCGCGACACCCTCGACGATCTTCGGCGAATCAATATCAACCCCTCTCTGCGGCCGATCATCCCCCTGGAGGCTGTGGCCTCCTTCGAGGAAGCTGTGGGGCCCTCCGAGATCCGTAGGGTCGATCAGCAGCGCGCGGTAGTGGTGAGCGCCAACCTGTCGGGCTTCGATCTGGGCACGGTCGGAGAGAGCATCGAGGGCCGCCTGGACGCGATGTCGCTCCCGGTCCAGATCACCTGGCTGGTCGCGGGCCAGAGCCAGGAGATGCAGGGCTCGCTGGCGAGCTTGAGGTTCGCTCTGCTGCTGGCGATCTTCCTGGTCTATGTGATCATGGCCAGCACCTTCGAGAACCTGGCCCACCCCTTGGTGATCCTGTTCAGCGTGCCCATGGCCCTCGTCGGCACGGTGCCGGCGCTGCTGCTGACGGGCCAGTCCATCAGTGTGGTCGTGTTCATCGGCCTGATCGTGCTCGCCGGGGTGGTGGTGAACAACGCCATCGTGCTCGTCGACACCATCAATCGACGCCGCGCCGAGGGGCTCGATCCGGATGCTGCGGTCGGTGAGGCCGGGCGGATGAGGCTGCGGCCGATCTTGATCACCACGGCTACCACGGTGCTCGGGCTGCTCCCGCTCTCACTGGGCCTCGGGGCGGGCTCCGAGATCCAGCAGCCCCTCGCCATCACCGTGATCGGCGGCCTATCCAGCTCGACCTTGCTCACCCTGGTCATCATCCCGGTGGTCTACTCCCTCGTCGCGGCGGTGGGGCGTCGTAGCAAGGAGAGCGTATGAGGCTCCGCGAGCGCATCCCGGCTCTGTCCTACGACCGCCCGGTCACCGTCCTCGTCAGCTTCCTCGCGCTGCTGGTGGTGGGCCTCATCGCCTACACCCGCATCCCCGTGCAGATGATGCCCTCGGGCTTCGAGCCCAGCTTCTTGTTCGCTTGGGTAGGCTACCCCGACAGCGCCCCCCTCGAGACCGACGACCGCATCGTTCGGCCCATCGAAGAGCAGCTCTCCACCGTCTCGGGCATGCGAAAGCTCAGCAGCACGGCCTCCTCGGGCTCGGCGACCTTCCGGATGTCCTTCTGGAGCGCCACGGATATGGACGACGCCTACAACGCCGTCGTCGACCGCATCGAGCGCGCCATGCCGGAGCTCCCGGACGATGTCGACCGCTACCTGGTGTTCAGCTTCAACCCAGATGACTCCCCGATCCTCTGGGTCGGGGTCAGCCTCGCGGACAGCATCGAAGACCCGTACCATGTGATGACCCGGGTGGTGAAGCCCCGCCTGGAGCGGCTGAGCGGGGTCGCCAGCGTCGATGTCTACGGGGTCCCCAAACAAGTCGTCGCCATCGAGTACGACCGGGACAAGCTCTTCGCCCACCTCGTCGACCTCGGGGGAATGCAGCGCAGGCTTGCCACGGACAACTTCCAGATCGGCTCGGGTCGTATCGTCGAGCATGGCCGCGTCCGGCCGCTGCGTGGCCTGTCCACCCTGGGGACGAAGGACCTGGGCCGCTTTCCGGTTCGGGACTCCCTTGTCTTGTCCGACATCGCCGACATCCGCACCGGTGGGGTCCGCAGCTCGGACCTGTTTCGGATCGACGGCTCCAAGGCGGCCGCGATCGCGGTGCGAAAGGAGTCGGGGGCCAATGTGGTCGAGGTGGCCAAGCGGGTGATGGCCGAGCTCGCCCTGCTCGAGCCGGACCGCCGGGTCGAGGGGGCGCGCTTCCATGTGCTCTTCAACCAGGGAGATCTGATCTCCGAGAGCGTGAATACGCTCATGAATACGGCGCTTACGGGTGGGTTCTTCGCTCTGATCATCCTGTACATCTTCCTCCGCGAGTGGAAGATGACCCTGCTCATCGCCACCTCCATCCCGCTGTCTCTGCTGTTCACCGTCGCGGGGCTGTACTTCTTCGGCCAGGACCTCAACCTCATCTCGATGATGGGCTTGATGTTGGCGGTGGGGATGGTGGTCGACAATGCCATCGTGGTGGTGGAGACCATCTACCAGCGGCGGGCCGAGGGGGCGGGCGTCCGCGACGCGGCGGTGAATGGCACGGCAGAGGTCAACCTGGCGATCCTGGCGTCCACAGCGACCACGATGGTGGTCTTCCTGCCCGTGATGCTGATGTCCGAGAACGCTGACTTCAGCTTCTTCATGACCGTGATGGGCTTGCCCGTGGTGCTCGCCCTGGGGGCGTCTTTTGTGGTCGCCTTGGTCTTCGCGCCCCTGGCCACCCGGTATATGGGTCGCGCCTCCATTCGAGAGGATGCCCGGTGGCTGGTCGCGCTCACGGCGGCCTACCGACGGGTGCTGGGGTGGGTGTTGAGCCGCCGCACCGATGCGGCGATCGGCGTGCTCGCGGCGGCGGTGCTCACCTTCACCATCGCGGTTCCCGGGGTCCAGTGCACGACCCCCAAGGGGGCCAATATCGGCAACTTCATCGTGCGCTTCAGCGTTCCTCCCCAAGCGGGCATGGCCGATCGCGATGCGATCCTCGGGCGGTACGAGCAGATGGTGTCGGAGCACCGCGACGAATGGGGGGTCCGGGTGTTTCGGGCGGAGCTCGACGGGGACTCCTCCGAGGGGCGGCTGTGGATCTACCTCGATGCAGACGGTCCCATGGAGCGTCAGGCGGTGATGGATGCGGCCCTGGAGGCCCTGCCCGATGATCTGCCGGGAGTGGTCGGTTCGATCGGGCGCGACGGGGGCGAAGAGGGGGGCGAGCACTCTCTGTCGCTCCAGATCAATGGCGAGCAGATGGGCCTGCTCATCGGGCTCGGAGAGGAGGTCATCCGTCGAGTCCAGTCGATCGATGGGGTGATGGGGGCTCGGATCGACCAGGAGCGCAACGGGGCGGATGAGATCCAGCTCCAGCTCCAGCGGGATGCGCTGGTGCGCTACGCCGTAGGGGCGCAGCAGGTGGGCAACACCGTGGCCTATGCGATGCGGGGCCAGACCCTGCCCCCGATCCGGGAAGGGGAGCGTGAGATCGAGCTACGGTCCAGCTTCTCGCTAGAGGACCGCTCGGATATCGACGCGGTCCTGGACTTCGAGATCTGGTCGCCAGAGCGCTTCGCATTCGTGCCGATCCGCGTGCTGACCGATGTGGCCTTCGCCAAGGGGCCCGTGGCGATCCACCGGACCAACCGCCAGACGGCGGTGTCGATCTCGGTCGATCTCGACGAGCAGACCACCCCAGACGAGGTCTACCCGGCGATCGAGAAGGCGTTGGAGGATATGGCTTTCCCCAGGGGGACGGGCTGGACGAAGGGTTCGGACTTCGACATGCAGCTGGAGAACGACGCGGCGATGTTGCTGGCGATGCTGCTGTCGATCGCGTTCGTATTCCTGCTGATGGGAACGTTGTTCGAGAGCTTTGTGCTCCCGCTCAGCATCATCATGACCATCCCGATGGCGATGTTCGGGTCGATGTGGGGGCTGTACCTGACGGGCACCCCGATGGACACCATGGCGGGGGTGGGCCTGGTGATCCTGGTCGGGGTGGTGGTGAACAACGGGATCGTGCTGATCGATCTGGTGACCCAGCTCCGTCACGAGGGAATGGAGCGGACCCAGGCGCTGATCGAGGCGGGGGCGCGGCGCCTTCGCCCCATCCTGATGACGGCGCTGACCACGATCTTCGGCTTGCTTCCGATGGCTGCGGGCAGCAGCTCCTTCATCGGGATCCCCTATGCGCCCTTGGGCCGCACGGTGATCTCGGGGCTCACGGTGGGTACGCTGCTCACTCTGGTATTGGTGCCCTTCCTGTACGCCTGGCTGGACGATTTTGCGACGGGTGCTCGGAAGTGGGCCGGTTACGTCGGACGCGGAGCGGGGGCCTGGGCGGGCCTCCCCAAGACAGGGGGAGAGGTCGGATGAGGTGGGTGCTGCTGCTATGTGCGTGGAGCGCTCCGGCGTGGGCGGAGTCTCGCGCGCTCACCTACGAAGAGGCCTTGCGGACCGCCCTGGAGAGCAATCCCGCCCTGCGTCGGGCCGAGCTCGACCGCGATGCCGCCAAGGCGGGCCTGCTCGGGGCGCGGGGCCAGTTCGACCCTACGTTTGGCGTGGACGGAAGCTGGCGCTCGAGTCGCTCCAAGGGCTTCTTTCAGGGCTTCCCCTTCGACAGCGAGAGCCGCTCCTGGCGCGCGGGCCCCAGCCTTCGAGGGGCGGTGGGCACGGGCACGTCCTACTCCCTCGATGTGGGCATGGATCGCAACTTCTCTTCTTTCGTCACCAACTTCGGGGCAGGGCTGAGCAACGAGCAGGTCCAGGACACCTACACCACGAATATGTCGGTCAGCGTGACCCAGCAGCTGCTCAAGGGGCTGCGCACTTCGTACAATGTGCAGAACATCACCCGGGCGCGAATCGGCCTCAGCACCGCAGAGCTTTCCCTGGAGAAAGCCAGGCAGGATGTACTCTCTCAGACCGCAGCGGCCTACTGGGCCTGGGTGTATCAGGTGCGGCTCCAGGAGATCGCAGAGGATAGCGCGGCGATCGCGGAGGAGGCCCTGCGCATCGGTCTGCTCCAGGTCGAGGCCGGCGGGCTGGCTCCGGTCGAGGGGACCCGGCTCGAGGCCGCTCTCGTCCAGGCTCAGGCCAGCGCCTTGGAAGCCTCGAACGCGGCCAAGAAGGCGGCGGACGATCTGGTCCTATTGCTCGGCGGTACCCCGGGGGGCGAGTGGATGCCCGCCACGGATCCGGGCGAGGTCAGCGTGCTGGAGCTGGACATCGACAAGGCGACCGAGGTCGCGCTCCAGCAGAACCTAGATCTGGCGATCGCTCGGGCCAATCTGGAGTCCGCCGAGATCGATGCCACCAATGCCCGCCATGGGCGCCTCCCGTCTCTGTCGGCGACGGGCTCGACCGGGCTGGGCTCTCAGGACACCACGGCCGGAGCCTCGCTCAGCGGACTCACCGACGAGGACGCCTTTCCCTTCGTCTCCGTGTCCGGGACCCTGAGCGTGCCCATCGGCAATCGAGCCGCCCGGGGCGAGTCGGATCGACTGGCGGTCACCGAGGAGCAGCGGCGCAACAGCGTCGCAGAGCTCGAGAGCCGCGTCGTCTCCCAGGTCCGCCAGCAGGTCCGGGTCCTCGACTCCAGCCGGCGTCGGGTCGAGCTGGCCGATGCGAATCTACGTCTCGCGGAGCAGACACTGGCCGCCGAAGAGGCCCTCGCCCAGGCGGGTCGTTCCATCCAGAAGACGGTGCTGGAGGCCCGCAAGGAGGTCGATCGGACGCGGGCCGAGGCCGCCCGAGCCCGCACGGACTACCGCCTCGCCCAGGTGGAGCTGTTGCGGCTCCAGGGGCAGCTCAGCGAGCAGGGCTGGTAGCGCTCCGGGTCATCCGCGACGGGCTAGAGAAGCGGCGAACATGCCGTCGGTCCCGTCCAGATGCGGCGCGGTGCGCAGGTCGGGTGTGTGGCGCTCCCACTCGGGGTGTTGGTCGAGGAAGCCGTCCACGATGGCTTCGTTCTCGCGGTGGAGCGCCGAGCAGGTGGCGTAGACGAGCACCCCGTCGGGCCGCGTGTGCGCGGCGCCACGGACGAGGAGCTCGGCCTGGAGCGCGCTGAGGCGGGTGAGCTCGGCGTCATCGACGCGCCAGCGGAACTCCGGGTGCCGGCGCCAGACCCCGGTGCCGGTGCACGGAGCATCGACCAACACCCGATCGAAGCGCCGGCTGCCGAGGGCATCGGGGGAGTCGAGGAGCACGGTCTCGATTTGGCAGCGCGCTCGCTTGGCGCGGGAACGCAGCTCTCCCAGGGCTCGGGAGCGGATATCCGCGGCGGTGACCCGGCCGCCGAGCGCCGCCAGAGCGAGGGACTTGCCGCCCGCCCCGGCACACAGATCCAGCACCTGTTTGTCGGCGGGGTCGACGCGGGCGGCGACGCGCTGGCTGCCGAGATCCTGGACCTCGAACAGGCCTTGCCGCCAGGCGGGATGACCGAGCAGGTTGGCCCGGCCCACGACCTGGAGCCCTTGCTCTCCGGCGGGCTGGGTGTGGATATCCGCCTGGGCCAGGCGCTTGGCCAGCTCTGCGGGTCGGATCCGGGCGAGGTTGGCGCGGAGGAAGGTGGGTGCCCGGGTGTTGCTCGCTTCGAGCCAGGAGTCGAGCTGCTCGCCCCAGGTGGAGCGCAGATCTGCGGCCACCGCTTCGATGCACCCGAGGCGCACGGCATCGGGGAGCTCGGCGGGGATGAGCGGATCGGCCAGCCAGCTGTCGAGGAGGGCGGCCCAGCTGGGCTCTCCGCGGTGGGCCAGGGCTTGTTGGTGGCGGATCAGCTCGTAGACGACATCCCAGAGCGCGCGCCTCTCCCGGCTCCGCAGCTTCCGAGAGTCGCGGGAAGCCGCTCGGAGCGCCGCGGAGGCGTGCTTGGGCCGCTCGGAGGCCTGGGTGAGGGTGTCGAGGACCCAGCGGCGAGCCGGAGTCTCGGTGCTGAGCCGATCGAATAGTCGAGGATCGAGGGTCACGGTGTGGGGGGCTCGGCCCCGGTCGTGAGGCCCTCGACCTCCCGTGCGATCTCGGTGCGGTCGACGTGTCGCTGCAGGGACTCTTGGGACCAGCCCGTGAGGACGGCGCGGGCCTCCTCGGAGAGGCTGGGATCGCGGAGCGCCCGGTCGGATAGGGAGCTTCGGGGAATCAACACCCGACGCTCCGGGAGGGAGGCGGAGCCCGTGAGCCCGACCCGTTGGGCGTCCAGGACCAGCCCGGAGAGCCCCTCGGGAGGGACGACGAAGGGCACGAAGGCCTGGGTGATACCGGGCTCCGCTACGTAGGCCAGGCAGTGCTGCCCCGCCCAGGCGACGTACTCGAAGACGCCATTGGAGTCCGCCTTTCGGGTCTCTCCGCAGACCCGAATTCGGACATCGGTGGCGGGGTTGCCATCGACTGAGACGGTGCCTCGGACATCGGCCTGGGTGGTGGGGACCAGCTTGCAGCCGCCGACCCCGGGCCCCGCGCCGGACCACTGAAGCAGGCCAGCCGGCTTGTAGGCGTCTTCCTCGGCTGAGGGCCAGAGGAGCCGTGAACCCCGGTTGGTGCGCACGATCGCGCGCAACAGACCGTCTTGGTGGTGGGCGACCTCGAAGGGCCAGTGCACGGGGAGATCGGGCTGGACCGCGCAGCGGATGGAGTGCTGGGAGCTGCTGCGCGCGAGGGCCTCGATCGCGTCATCTGCGGGGGTATTCCCGCTGGCCAGGTGGGCCGGTTGGAGCACGGGCTCGGGGAGATTCACCTGTTGGGCGGGGGGCTCTCCGGAGAGGACCCACATCCACCCGCCGCCGGTGAGCAATCCGATGATGACGAGCCCGATCAGCGGTGCGGCCTCTGTGCTCTCGGACGGCACCTACCAGCGCCACCAGCTGCCACGCTGGGGTCGCATGGCGACCTCGACGCGCTCGTAGATGTCGAGCTCGGGGTCGAGACGGCGGGCCTTCTTGAGGTCGCGCTTGGCCTGGCTGGTGTCTCCGCTCATGGCAGCGAGCCGGGCGCGGTGGGCCAGGAGCAGGGCGGAGCGGGGTACGAAGTCCTCTCCGCGCTCGAGCAGCCGGGCGATCTCGTCGTCGCGGTTGTGGGTCTCGAACATATTGCAGAGCTCTTCGCCGACCTCGATGGCGATGCGGATGGCGGTCTCGTCCTCTTTGGCGTTGTCGAACACCCTGAGCATCTCGTCGAGGGCCTGGCCGTCGCGATGGAGCTGGAGGAGTAGCTGCGCGCGCCGAGCCCGGATGGAGTGCTGGTAGGGGTCCTTCACCAGGGTGCGGTAGTAGGCATCTGCGGCGGCGCCGGGGAAGGCCCCGTGCTGGAGCTGTTGGCCGTAGCTGGCCCAGGCCATTGCGCTGGGATCTTGTTGGCTCTCGACCCAGGCCTTGGCGTCCTCGAGGGCGTGCTGGGCCTCGCCGATTGCGGAGAGCAACCACACGCGCAGGGCGCGCGAGACATCGCCCTTGTCTTCTTCGTTGTAGGCGGCGGCGGCGGTAGCGAGCTTGAGCGCGATGAGACGGCGCCCTTCTCGACTGGCTTTTCGGGCGGCATCGAGGAGGTTGAGCTCGGGGGCGACCATGAACCGGAGCTCGTCGTGGACCTGGGTGTCTTCGTCGCGGGTGAGGCCGCAGTTGACGCAGCCGTTGAAGTCGCGACGACTCCCGCAGTTCATGCACCGGCCCGGAAGGAGCGGACGCAGCGGTGCCATCCAGTCTTCCTGTGCTTCGACATGGCCGCAGTTCTGACACTGCAGCAGATCGAAGGGCACATTCCTCCGCATCGTCGTCCAGCGAAGCTGGTTTGAACCGCATTTACTACAGCGGACGTCGCTCAAGTTTCACCTTTCGGCAGGCACATTCCGACCCTGGAGCAGGGTAGCGGAGTCGATCGACGCGTGCCTAGCTCTTCTGGAGTATCCCGCGCTACGGGGGCTTTTCGAGGATCGGTTTCCGTGACGCCCGCGTCGCATGTGGGGCTGACGGGATAACAGCGCCCGATGGGAAGCTCGGTACGCAGATTCAACTTCGGGCGCTGTCTGGGACGGGGCAGCTTCGGTGAAGTGTACGCGGCAACCATGCGATCGCCGGGTGGGCTCGAGTCGGAGGTGGCGGTGAAGCTGCTTCGGGCCGAGGTCGACCTCAACGATCAGGCCGTGCGCCGGCTACGGGACGAGGGGCGTCTGCTGGCCCGGCTCAACCACCCCGCCATCCTCAAGGTCGTGGACTTCGTCACGATTCGCGGCCGGCTGGCGCTGATCACCGAGCTGGTCGAGGGCGCCGATCTTGCGGACTTCGCGGCGCCGCGGGTCTCGATCCCGGTTCGAGCGCTGGTCCAAGCGGTCTCCCAGGTGGCTAGCGCCCTGGACGCCGCGTGCAACACCAAGGGGCCGGATGGTCCGCTCAAGCTGGTTCACCGAGACGTAAAGCCCAGCAATATTCGCATCGAGAGGCATGGGCAGGCCAAGCTGCTCGACTTCGGTATCGCGCGCTTCGATGCGGCAGACCGAGAGGTGCGTACCGCCAGCGGGTTGGTGGTGGGCTCCGTACCCTATATGGCCCCGGAGAGGTTCCTACGCAGGGAGGTCGAGGCGAGCTCGGACGTGTTCTCGCTGGGCTGCGTCCTGTACGAGGGCATCACAGGAACCCGGCTCTATGGCGAGACCAATGTCGCGGGAATCTCCACTCTGGCGATGAACCCAGACAAGTTCCGGCGGCATATGGAGGAGCGGATCGGAGCGCTGCCGGTCGCGGGCGGGCTTCGGGAGCTCATGAGGGAGCTGGTAGAGATCGAGCCCGCGGCACGTCCTTCTGCAGGCGAGGCAGCGGGCCGACTCGAGAAGCTGGCTGACGTGATCAGCGGCCCCACCCTCCGGATGTGGTGTCGGGGGCGGGAGTGGGCAGAAATGCGCACCGTACCCGGAGCTTTCGAGGGGCAGGTGCTCGAGGAGGGCAGCGCGGCGCTTCCTTCTCTCGCTCCGGGTTCGGCGGGTCCGGTGATCAATCGGGCGCCGATCGAAACCGCGGAGCTCGGGGGCGGTGCACCGCCGAGCCCTGCAGTGGGTCCAAGGTCCGCTTCTTCTCAGAGCACGGAGATCTACTCGGGGTCGCTCTCGACCGATCCCCCAGATTCTCCATCAGGCTCGGGCTGTTTGTGGGGCTCGGTCGCGTTGGCGGTGGTCCTGCTCGTCCTCGTCGTAGCGGCTGCACTGGGGGTGCTGTTGCTGCTTCCGGGGCTGTGGATGCTGGTCGCGAGCTGATGCCCGTGGTCCGCTTCTGCGCGGGGTTCAACACGGTCGATGGCATGAAGTGACAAACGAGCGGTGGATTTCGTGGTCATAATAGGAGCGAGACCCCAGGTCTCTTCTCGATCACCTGACTGTCGATCTTCCATTCCCCTCAAGTTCATACGCCCAAAATCCAATTGGGTGGGGAGTGCTGACGACAGGTCGACCGACGGCCCGTCGAACCCCTATACGGAGGCGACATGAGCGATTCTGGATCTGAGACTACTGGTCTTCTCGGGCTGATCGAGGCCCAGCAGGATCGCGGGCACTATCAGAACCTGCTCTGGGAGGGGACCTTCGGCGACTACCTCGAGATGGTCAAGGACAACCCGGGCCTCGCCCGCAATGCCTATCAGCGCCTGTACGACCTGATCATCAGCTTTGGTTCGGAAGACTACACGGAGTACAAGAAGGTCATCACCCGGTACCGCTTCTTCGACGACCCCTTCGAAGACGGGCGCGATGCGGTATTCGGCATCGACATCCACCTGATGAAGCTGGTTCGGGTACTTCGGGCTGCAGCCCTGGGGTATGGACCCGAGAAGCGGGTGCTCTTGCTCCACGGTCCGGTCGGCTCTGCCAAGTCGACGATCGCGCGCTTGTTCAAGAAAGGGCTCGAGTGGTACAGCCGCACCGATGAAGGCCGGATGTTCACCTACTCGTGGGAGATCGACGGCGAGCTGCACCCCGCTCCCATGAACGAGGACCCCCTGGCGCTGGTGCCGGACGCCGCGCGTCCCGCTGTTCTCGACATGCTCAACGCGAAGACCTCCAAGTACCCGGTGGAGGTCAACGGCGACCTCAATCCGGTGTGTCGTCACTACTACAAGCACTTCATGCGCGAGTACTCCGGCGACTTCATCCGGCTCCAGAGACACATCAAGGTGCGCCGCCTGCTGCTCTCCGAGAAGGACCGCGTAGGCATCGGGACCTTCCAACCCAAGGACGAGAAGAACCAGGACAGCACCGAGCTCACCGGAGATATCAACTACCGGCTCATCGCCGAGTACGGCAGCGACTCCGACCCTCGCGCGTTCAACTTCGATGGGGAGTTCTGTGTCGCCAACCGCGGCATGATCGAGTTCGTCGAGATGCTCAAGCTCGACGTAGCCTTCCTCTACGACCTGCTCGGTGCGAGTCAGGAACACAAGATCAAGCCCAAGAAGTTCGCTCAGACCAATATCGACGAGGTCATCCTCGGCCACACCAACGAGCCCGAGTTCCGACGCCTCGAGAACAACGAGTATATGGAGGCGCTGCGCGATCGGACCATCAAGGTCGATGTGCCGTACTGCACGGCTCCCAGCCAAGAAGCCCGCATCTACCACAAGGACTTCAGCGCCGACCGCGTGAAGGTCTTCATCGCGCCCCACACCGTCGAGATGGCAGCGCTCTGGGCGGTGCTCACCCGGCTCGAGCCGCCGTCCAATCACAAGCTATCCGTGCTTCAGAAGGCCAAGCTCTACGATGGTCGGCCCATCCCGGGCTTCACCGAGGACCATGTGAAGGAGCTCCGAAAGAGCACCCAACGCGAGGGCCTCGAGGGGATCTCGCCACGCTATGTCCAGGACAAGATCAGCAACGCCTTGGTGCGCGATCCCGAGCTTCAGTGCCTCAATGCCTTCATGGTGCTCAACGAGCTCGAGGGCGGACTCAAGCAGCACAGCCTGATCAGCGACGAGGACCGTGAGAGGTACCGCGAGCTGCTCGGCGTGGTGAAGGAGGAGTACACCGACATCGTGAAGAACGAGGTCCAGAAAGCCATCGCGGCGGACTCCGGGGCGCTCAAGCGGATCTCCGAGAACTACATCGACAACCTCCGCGCCTACGTCATGAAGCAGAAGGTCAAGAACCCCTTCACCGGCGAGAACGAGGACCCCAACGAGCGGCTGATGCGGTCGATCGAAGAGAAGATCGACATCCCAGACACTCGAAAGGACGACTTCCGCAGCGAGCTGATGAACTACATCGCCGACCTCGCCCTCAAGGGGAAGCGCTTCGACTACACCATGAACGAGCGGCTCCACCGAGCTCTCGAGCTGAAGCTCTTCGAGGACAGCAAGGACAGCATCAAGCTCACCTCTCTGGTCAGCAACACCGCGGATGCAGACACCCAGGCCAAGATCGATATCGTGAAGCAGCGTCTGATCGACGACTACGGCTACGACGAGATCAGCGCCTCAGATGTGCTGCAGTATGTCGCGTCCATCTTCGCTCGCGGGGACGCGTCGAAGTCGTCATGATTGGAGGTGACCTGTGCTGAACATCGACAGGGACCTCGGCCGGTTCAAAGATATCGTGAAGGGACGGGTGCGCCGTGATCTGCGGAAGTACATGTCCAGCGGCGAGCTGATCGGTCGCAAGGGAAACAAGAACGTCTCGATACCCCTCCCGCAGATCGGGATCCCCCGCCTGCGCTACGGCAAGAACGAGTCGGGCGTGGGCCAGGGCGAGGGCGAGGGCCAAGGTCCCCGCGCGGGCGATGCTTCGGGCGAGCATATGCTCGAGGTAGAGCTCTCGGTCGAGGAGCTCGCCGAGATCCTCGGTGAGGAGCTCCAGTTGCCCCGGATCGAGCCCAAGGGCAATCGCCGAGCCTCCTCCAAGAAGGCCAAATACAAGGGTATCTCACAGCAGGGTCCCGAGAGCCTGCGTCACTTCAAGCGGACCTATCGGCAGGCTCTCAAGCGCACCATCGCCACGGGGGGCTTCCACCCGGGCCGGCCGGTCATCCCGATCAAGGACGACCGTCGCTACCGTACCTTCGAGATGGAGACCGAGCCGCGGTCCTCTGCGGTCGTCGTGTACATGATGGATGTGTCGGGCTCGATGGGCAAAGAGCAGAAAGAGATCGTGCGGTCCGAGGCTTTCTGGATCGATGCTTGGCTCAAGCACAACTACGACGATGTCGAGACCCGGTTCATCATCCACGATGCCAGCGCACGGGAGGTCGATCGCGACACCTTCTTTCGGACGCGAGAGAGCGGGGGAACGCTGATCTCCAGCGCCTACAAGCTCTGCCTGGAGATCCTGGAGGAAAACTATCCACCATCGGACTGGAATATCTACCCCTTCCACTTCAGCGATGGGGACAACTGGTCGCAGTCCGACACCCGGACCTGCATCAAGCTGCTGGCGGACAAGCTCGTGCCGATGAGCAATCAGTTCAGCTATGCCCAGGTGGACAGCCAGTACGGCAGCGGCCAGTTCATCAAGGACCTCTCCGAGGGATTCGCGGACGAGGATGCCGTCGTCCTCTCCCGGGTCCCCAATCGGGACGGGATCATGGACAGCATCCGAGAGCTGCTCGGGAAGGGGAACTGATGGCAAAGATCATGAGCCGGTTCCTCCGTGAAGGCCGCGGACTCGCCCCGGAACTCGAGGAGGCTCGGGTGTATATCAAGGGGATCTGCGAGAGCTATGGGCTCGACTTCTTCGAGACGATCTTCGAGATGTGCACCTATGAGGAGATCAACATGATCGCCTCGTATGGGGGTTTTCCAACCCGGTATCCGCACTGGCGCTTCGGCATGGAGTACCTCCAGATGCAGAAGTCCTACGAGTTCGGGCTGTCGAAGATCTACGAGATGGTCATCAACACCGACCCCTCCTATGCCTATCTGCTCGACAACAACCTGCTCGTCGATCAGAAGCTGGTGATGGCCCATGTGTATGGGCATGTGGACTTCTTCAAGAACAACCACTGGTTCAAGCCGACGAACCGGAAGATGCTCGACCAGATGGCCAACCACGCCACCCGGATCCGTGAGATCATCGACCGCGAAGGGGCCTCGGAGGTGGAGGCATTCATCGACCGGTGTCTGTCTCTGGACAACCTGATCGATCCTTATCTGCCCCATATCAAGCGCCAGTCGGTCCACACCGAGTCCGACGTGGAGGAGGCGGCGCGGGATGGCTCGGTGGGCAAGATGCGGGCTGAGCGTCCGTATATGGAGCGGCATATCAACCCGCCGGAATTCCTGAAGGCACAGCGGGAGAAGAAGGCGGAAGATCTGCAGAAGATGCGCAGCTTTCCCGAGGAGCCCGAGCGGGATGTGCTCGGCTTCCTGCTGCGGCATGCCCCGCTGCCCCGATGGCAGCGGCAGATCCTCGAGATCATCCGCGATGAGGCGTACTATTTTGCGCCCCAGGGCCAGACCAAGATCATGAACGAGGGCTGGGCGACCTACTGGCACACCAAGCTCATGACGCGGCACATCCTCACCGACGCCGAGGTGATCGACTACGCCGACCATCACTCGGGAACCGTGGCCCAGCGTCCGGGCCAGCTCAACCCCTACAAGCTCGGTGTAGAGCTGTATCGGCATATCGAGCGTCGCTGGGATCGCGGTCAGTTCGGCAAGTCGTGGATGGACTGCGACGATCCGCGGGTGCGCAAGGCCTGGGACACGGGGGCCAAGCTGGGCCAGGAGAAGCTCTTCGAGGTGAGGCGCACCCACAACGACATCACCTTCCTCGACACCTTCCTCACTCCGGAGTTCTGCCGGGAACAGGGCTTCTTCACGACGAAGTTCGATGCCAAGTCCGACGAGTGGATCGTCGACTCCCACGAGTTCGTCGACGTGAAGCGGCAGCTCTTGCAGATGCTCGCGAGTCGCGGCACTCCCCGCATCTACATCAAGGATGCCAACATCAACAATCGTGGGGAGCTGCTGCTGTGGCACCAGCACGAGGGGCTCGACATTCAGCTCGACTGGGCTGCGGTGACCCTCGCAAACCTCGTGGCGCTCTGGGGGCGCCCGGTCCATATGGAGACCCAGCTCGAGGGCAAGCCCATCCGCATCACCCACGATGGCACCGATGTCTCTCGTGAGGCGCTGACCGAGGAGTCCTCATGAACCTCGACGAAGCCCTCGACGCCGTGCAGGGCTCCGGCTCTGTCGAGATCGAGCGCAGCGGTGGCTCGGCTACGGTCGAGGTCGAGGACGTGGACCGGCTCGGAGTCCGAGTGCGGCGGGTCCGGGTCGAGCGCGACCAGGACTGGGATATCGCGGACACCGCACACCGCCTCCCGCAGAGGCTCCGCAGCCTGCCCGATCCCGTGGTGCCCCAGGAGGTGTCACCAGAGCTCGGTGGAGCCATCTTGCGCACCGATCCCAACCGCTATGACGGCGAGCGCTACTTCGAGGTCGAGGTCGGGCGCCGATCCGCTGAGGTCCGGCGGGTCCGGGTTTCGGACGGAGAGCGCGCGTCGGAAGACTGGACCCTCACGCGGGAACAGCTCGGCAAGCTGCTCGACGAGCTCGAGGACTGATACGCTGGTGCGGTGAATCCAGATCCCCCACCACTCGAGCTCACCGTCTTGCTCGAGCCCGGAGAGAGGCCGGTTTCGGTGTCGGTGCGTACCTTCGCGGATCGGTTCGTGCTCAAGCTCCCCTTGGTGGGCGGGCTCGGTCGCGCGCTCATTCCTGCGATAGCGGGTGTGGGTGGGGTGCTCGGCGCGGTGTTGCTGGTCCTGGTTCATCGGTTCTCGCTGCCCGAACCCTGGTTCTCACTGGGAATCTTGGCGGCGACGTTGACCCCGGTTCTGGGGGCGGGGATTGGGGTGGCGCTGCATATGATGTGGGGTGTGGTGCGCAGTGCCTCGGTGCATAGGGTGGAGCTGAGCGCTCACAGGGTCTGCCTGCTCGGCATGGATGACAAGATGCTGTGGAAGGGCACGGTTCATCAGCTCGAGGAGCTGGTGCTCGGAAGTGATCTCATCAGCTCCGTCCTGGCGATCAAGGCGCCCGAGCTGGTGGCGCTGCGGATCCATGGCGATGTGGAGGCGCGCTGGTTGATCGAGGTCTTGCGGGCCTGGCGGAGGGAGTACTCCCGGTCGGGCGCCGATCCCGATTACGACCGGGTCACCGCCCTCGGGGCACGGGTCGCGGAAGGGGGAAAGACCGGCTAGGATGGCTCGTTGGGGGTGCTCCCGTGCTTGTCTCGCTATCGATTCTCTCCGTGTCCTGGGCCCAGGCCGTTCCAAATGGCAACTTCGAGACGGGGGATCTCGCCCCGTGGACGGAGATCTCCGGCGGTGGTTGGTTTGGAGGGGGTGTAGATGTGGTCGGGGCGTGGGGCGCTGTCGGTGCACCTCAGCCCTTCCCGGACGGGGATTACATCCTCGAGATGTCGGATCAGTCCGGCGCTTGCTCGGCTCCGTTCACCGTCACCCGGCGTCGCCTCACGGTCGACCACTCCCGGTCGCTGCTGAGCCAGGACGGCTTCCTGATGACGGTGGCGACCCCCTCGGGAGATATCGAAGAGCTGGATGCTCTCGGGTCCTCGGGCAGCTGGGAGAGGCAGTCGCTCAATATCACCGACCTCTGTGGCCAGTCCGCGACCGTGTGTCTATACATCGAGTCCAGCACCCAGTGGTTCGATCTGGCGAGTCTGCGCGGAGATGCCTGTCCAGATTGGGACGATGGTGACGGCGATGGCTTCTGCCACAATGGCCAGGATCTCAACGGCGATGGCAACTGCGCGGGCCCGGACGAGTTCGATCTTCCGGGCGACTGTGATGACAACAACGACGAGATCTACCCAGGGGCGGTCGATATTCCCGGAGACGGGATCGACCAGGACTGCGACGGGGTAGATGGCACCAACCCCGGCGACACCGACACCGACGCGGACACGGACTCCGACACGGATGCCGACTCGGATGCGGACAGCGATGCGGACGCGGACTCCGACTCCGATACGGACGCGGACTCCGATGCCGACACAGACGCCGACTCCGACACGGACACCGACTCCGATGCGGACACCGATGCAGACACGGACTCCGACACGGACACGGACTCCGATGCGGATGTCGACACGGACACGGACACCGACGCAGACGCCGACTCCGATGCGGTACCCGATGGCCTCGCGGACGAAGCGGTCGCGGTCACCGGGGCCTGTGGATGCAGCAGCAGCCCATCGCCTCTCGCGGCGATGGCGCTGCTTCCTGTGCTACTCCTGGTTCGCCGCCGCTGATCCCTACGGAAGCGCGGTGCTGTCGTAGCCCATGAATAGCCACCCGACTGCGTCCTGCGCGAGCGGGATGGCCAGGGAGTCGGTGGGTGCGATGGGATCGTCCAAGCTCATGGCGCTGACCGCGATCGCGAGACGCTCGGCGTCGGCTTGGAGCGAGATCTTGTACGGGTCGAGGTTGCGACCGTAGCTACACCCGGGCACCAGAGGATCGCAGCCTCCCTGTTCGACGTGGGTGTACTGGCTGTCGTAGTCGTAGACCGGAAGATCGAGGGTGGTGTCGAGCCCTGTGGCCGGATCGTTCCCATACATGAGCACGACTCGGTTGGTGGGGGAGTCCGCGACGATTGCGGCCACGTAGAGGACGTTGTTCCGCCACATAGCGTCGATGGAGAGAACGGTCTCGCCGGACAGCATGGTGTAAGTGGCCGCGTTGAGCGAGTCGACGATGGTGGCGCCGTCTGTGGCGTCGGCGAGGATGAGCAGGCCGTCGTGGTCGTCTGCTTCGTTGAACTGACTGGTGAGCCAGGTGGTGTCCGCCGACGCCGCTACCGTGCCAGGCGAGGCCGATATGTCGGCATCGAAGGACTCACACCCGGCGGTATCGCACACGGTGATGAGTGCAGAGTTGCCGTCGGGGGCGACTTCCTGGAAGCAGGCGGTGCTGCTATTGGTGGTACTGTTCTGCGCCAACAGCCCCACATTCTGTAGGGCCACGTCCGTGAATACGGGCGCGCCGATGTTGAATGCACGGAAGCTGGTGGGCTTGGCGGGGCTGACCGGATCTTCTGGGGGACCGTTGGGATCTTCGCGCCCGCCGCCGCCGCAGGCCACGATCCAGATCTGATTCTGATCGTCGAGCTGAAGATCGAGATCGACATCGTATCCCTGCCAGTTGAACACGCGGTTGGCGAGCTCGTATTGGTAGCCGGACACGCCGTCGTAGGTGTGCTGGCGGATCAGGATCCGCGCCCGATCGTTTTCCGGCGCGTTGAGATCGGGGGCCTTGTAGGTTGCAGCGACCCAGAAGGAGTCACCCTCGGCGATGAGATCGAACCCACTACCGTGCACGAAGGTCTGGACCGGACTGATGTTGTTCCACACCACCACATCGTCTTCTTCGGAGTCGTAGCCCGTGTTCTCGGCCTCGAAGAGCAGCGCGAGAGCGGGGTTTTGGCGGTCCGAGAGGGAGGTCCAGGCCCCTGTGGTGCCGAGAACATAGTGTTGGTTGGTCCGGGCGAGGCGGGGCCAGGAGGGGGTGTCCCACGCGTATCCGCCGAAGCCGAAGGGAGTTGCGTCGGGCAGGAGGTCGCAGTCGGCGTCGTTGGCATCGCCGAGGATCTCGAGGTTGCCGGGAGCGATGGTTGCGTTGGTGTCGTCGCAGTCCCCTGCATCGGCCTCGGTCAATGGGTCGACTGTGTTGGGGTAGCCGTCTGGGCCACCCGACCAGTTGGTGACATAGTCCTGGAAGTTGAGGGTGTCTTCGGTTCGGATGTAGGTGTCGCCGTCTTGGTCGAAGTCGTTGTCGCCGAGGCAGTTGGAGTCGAGCCCGTCGTAGGGGGTGTCCTCTGCGCCTGGGTAGATCAGGGCGGGATCGGCTGCCGGGAGTGCGGGATGGGGCTGGTCGAGGCAGTCCCCGGACTCGGCCCGTGTCTGGTCTGCTGCGGCCCAGGAGGGGGGCCCGTCTGGGGCGGTGTCGGCGTGGAAGTTCTGCACAAAGGTAGCGAAGTCCGAGGCGTACTCGGTCGGGTAGTAGCCGTCGCCATCCTGGTCGAAGTCGTTGTCGCCGGAGCAGTCCTGGTCGATGCCGTCGTAAGCGACCTCGTTGGGGGCACCAGTGAACACGGCCTCCTTGTTGTCGTCGCAGTCTCCGAACGCGTTCGGGTCGGTTGGGTCGATGCCAGTGATATTCCAGGCGGTGATGTAGGCATCGAGCAGTTCGGCGGTGGAGGTGCCGTTGATCGTGGCGGGCATCTGGCCGTCGCCGTCGTCATCGAAGTCGTTGTCGCCGGCGCAGTCCTGATCGACGCCGTCGTAGGGTACGTCGTTGAGGACTGCGGGGTTGATCCCGACCGGTTCGAAGCCGTTGAGGTCGATACCGATATCCCCGTCGACACAGTCCTTCTGCAGACGATCGACGCTGGTGGGCCAGATCACGTCGTCGACGGACGCGAGCCCGAAGCGTTCCATCTGCATGGCGGCGTAGGCTTCGAAGTCGACGCCGGGGAAGCCGTCGCCGTCGACATCGACCACATCTTCGCCGTCGCAGTCGTTGTCGATCCCGTCGTAGGGGATCTCCTTCCACTCGGGGTCGCCACCAGCCGGGTGGCGCAGGGGATCCTCATCGTCGCAGTCTTCCGAGGCGGGCGTGCCGTCGCCGTCGTCATCGAGGCTGGCGATCTTGTCCTGACGCTCCTTGTCGCTCACGAAAGTACAGGCGGACAGGGCGACTACGATCGAGCCGGTCGCTACGGTCAGGGCGAGGTACGAGACCAAGCGCATGGGAATTCCTCCACGAACCGCACCTTAGCATGGCACAACGGCGGCTGTGTGATCCCGATGAGAGCCCTTTGAAGACGGTGATTTCTGGACCTCATCGCTTCCGCAGCCACAGGAAGTGCTCGAGGTTTCCGGCGCGCGCACCCGGCAGCACACAGTCGGCGCGGTCGAGGACCTCGAAGCCCGCCTCATCCGCATCGAGGACGACCTTGTCGATCGCGGCCTGGCGTACCTCCTCGTCCCGGATCCGGCCCCCCTTTGCGAGCCCCTGGGGACCGGCCTCGAACTGTGGCTTGACGAGGACGAGGGCCTCGGCATCCTCGGTGGAGATCCGATGAATAGCGGGCAGGATCAGGCGAAGCGAGATGAAGGACAGGTCGCCGACCACCCGCTCGATGGGCTCATCGAGCGACTCGAGGTAGCGCGCGTTGACGCCATCACGGATGAGAACGCGCGGGTCGGTGACGAGGCGCTGGTGTAGCTGACCTCTCCCAACATCCACGGCGTAGACCCGGGAGGCTCCGTGTTCGAGCAGGACTTCTGTGAAGCCGCCGGTGCTCGCGCCGAGGTCGGCGGCGACCCGATCGCGGACCTGCATAGGGAGGTCCTGCAGGGCACCGAGCAGCTTGCGCGCGCCGCGCCCGACCCACTCGCGTTCGGTGGAGACCAGGGTGATCGGCCGGTCGGGTCGGACTTGGCTGGAGGGCTTGGTCACGACCAGGCCATCGACCTTGACCCGACCCTGCTCGATCAGCTCCCGGGCGCGCTGGCGAGAAGGCGCGAATCCCTGCTGCACGAGCAAGCGGTCGAGGCGGGCGGGCCTGGGTCTAGACATTCCGTTCGACGGTGAACCGGGCGAGCTGCTCGAGGATGGGGCTGTTCAGCTCACGAGCGATGGTGATGGCCTGCACGGAGAGCTGCTGGGCGCGGCTGCGGGTCTCGTCCTGGCCCAGAAGCCGCACGAAGTTCGGAGGCCCATCGTCGTCGAGGGCCTCGTCGGCGTCGAGCAGATCGTCGGCCAGCTGGAAGGCGAGGCCTATATGCTCGCCATAGGTGCTGAGCCGTGCGAGGGCGGCGGGTGTGGCATTGGCGGCCAGGGCTCCGAGGCGGATGGCGCAGCGAATGAGGGCGCCGGTCTTCATGCGATGGAGCTTCTCGAGAACCGCCACATCGGTGATGCTGGCGCCCAGACCGATATCCGCGACCTGGCCCCCGACCATGCCCCGGTGGCCGGCTGCATCGGCCAGCTCGAGGACCATATGGGCGCGGTGCTCGTTGGGAGCATGGCGGGCGAGCACGGCGAAGGCCTCGGTGAGCAGGGCGTCGCCGACGAGCACAGCCAAGCCCTCGTCATAGGCGCGGTGCACGGTGGGGCGTCCGCGTCGCTCGTCATCGTCGTCCATGCAGGGAAGGTCGTCGTGGACGAGGGAGTAGGTATGGACGAGCTCGATCGCTGCGGCTCCCGGGAGGGCCCGCGCGAGGGGAGCATCGCTGAGCGCTTCGTAGGCTGCGATGCCCAGCAGCGGCCGGATCCGCTTGCCGCCGCCGAACAGCGGGTACTGGCAGGGCTCGGTGAAGTGGGTGGGCCATGCGTCTGTGAACAGCGGCCGCATCCAGGTGTCGAGCTGTTCGCGTCGGTTGGCCGACCAGGCCTCGAGTTCGCGCATCATCCCTCCGGCCGGCCGTCTAACCCCGTCGGGCGCGTTACTCGACCCCGATGCAGCGGTGGGTGCTCGGGATCGCGTCAGTAGGGGCTCTTTGCGGCCTGGGTATCCTGTGGTTCGCCTCGACTCGCCCGGAGCCCCACGGAGCTCAGTCCAATGTGCTGGTCGTCGTCTGGGACACCGTCCGCGCCGATCGGATGAGCTTGTATGGGCATGGCGTGAGCACCACGCCGCTGCTCGATCGCCGGGTGACGGATGGGGTGGTCTTCGAGTCCGCCTACTCCTCATCCTTCTGGACGCTACCGGCTCACGCGAGTCTGTTCACCGGGCTGCCCACCAATACCCATCGCGCCCACGGGGCCTCGCGCTGGCTCTCCGATTCCCACCCGACCCTTGCCGAGCGGCTCTCGGAGCTGGGCTACGACACCTATGGCTTCACCCAGAACCCCAACATCCAGCCTACGACCAATCTGCATCGGGGCTTCGACCGGCTGGAGACTGCGCGCACGCCCGAGTGGACCGAGAAGATCCTCGCATACAACCGCCGCAAGATCCCGGCAGATGACGCGAGCACGGCCGCATCGCCCGCCTTCGACGGAGAGCGCAAGGAAATCTTCGCCAAGGACGGAGGCCCCTGGGCTCAGCGGGCGGCCGAGGCTTGGCTCGATGGTCGAGAGGACCCGAGCCGGCCCTGGTTCATCTTCCTCAACTATATGGAGGCCCATGCGCCGCGGGTTCCCGGAGAGGAGGCCCGGTCGGCGGTGATGGACGCAGAGATGAACGCTCGGGCCAAGCGCACCCCGGTGAACCTGGCTCGAATGGCCCAGGCCAACCGCCGGGAGATCCGCTTCGAGCCGTCCGAGGTCGCGGGCATCCGGGCGGTCTACGATGCCTCGATCTGGGAGCTCGACCGCAGCTTCGATGCGCTCCTCCAGGCCCTCGATGCCCGGGGCGAGCTGGAACACACCTGGGTGATCCTGCTGTCCGACCACGGGGAGCTGCTGGGTGAGAACGGTCTGTTTGGCCACAGCAAGAGTCTGGCGGAGCCCCTGGTTCGGATCCCGCTGGTGGTGTGGGCGCCTCGCTCGGCCTCGGATCGCCCGGTGGGGCGCCGGGCAGAGCCGGTGTCCCTCAACGACGTCCACGGGCTGGTTCTACAGGCGGCCGGTCTCCCATCGCAGCCCACGATCTTCGACCCGGGCAGGCCGGTGGTGTCGGAGTACCTATTCCCCGCGCACAGCAAGCGACGCCCGGCGATGCGGCGGTCCTGGGTGGAAGGGGATCGACGGTTGATCGCGTCGAGCAATGGGAACCGGATGCTGCTGGATCGGGCCGGAGACCCGGCGAAGCGAGTCGATCTACGCGAGCTGGAGCCCGATCGCTTCAAGGGGATGCTCCGCGACCTGGAGCGCTGGATCCGGCGCACCGAGCGCCCGGACTCCGATGAGCGTCCTCCAGACCTGAACGCCGATCAGCGCGAAGAACTCGAGGTGTTGGGCTATGCCCAATAAGGCCGCCGACTCCGCGCCCTCGATCAGCCGGGGCTGAAGATCATCGGGAAGGTGACCGCCGCGGTGTTGTCATCGCCGAGCGGTACGCTCTTGTAGCTCTTGAGCACGTCCAGCACGCAGGCCTCGAGCTCCTCGACATCGCCCTCCATATTGGAGCCGAGCATCGAGGGGTCATCGTAGAGGCTGCCGTCGGGGTTGAGGCGCACTGTAGGCATCATTCGACCCGTGATCTTGGGGTCTTTTTGCAGGGCCGTGCTGTAGCAGGCCATCATATTGGGCATGAGCGGCTGCAGGGCGTCGTCTGCTTTCTTCTCGGTGATCATGCCGGCGGTCGCGTCTTCGCGGGCCGTGACGATGGGCGAGCCGGGGAAGATGCCGCGGGGCATGGCGCCCGAGTCGACGCTGGTCCACGGGCGGGGCCCGCCATCTTTGATCTTGGCGAGACCGACCTTTGTGGCGCCCTCTTTACGGGCGAGGTCGATCATGTCGACGATGACGCCGTAGTCCGTGTCCAGATCGGCATCGATGAACACATTCTTCTTGGCCATGCCGCGCAGGCGGCGGTTGATCTCATACGAGATCTTCTCGGGAGCCATGAGTCGAAGATTGAGCGCGATCTTCTGCTCGGTGTCGCCCTCTTGGAGGGCGTAGATCGAGATGACCAGCTGCTCGACGTCCTCGTTGACCTTGGCGGGCGGAGGCGGGCACTCGTCACCCAGGCAGGGGAGCTTCACGCCCATGGCGCTGACCTGGACGGGCAGGGAGACCATCATGATGATGAGCACGACCAACACGACGTCGATGAGCGGCGTGAGGTTCATATCGTCGAAGGACTTGTCTGTACCGACCTGTGCGCCCACCTACTTCTCCTTCGCGACAGCGAGCTGGATGCTGGTGTAGCGGTTGGCCGAGAGGAGATCCATGACCTCGCGGACTTGGGCGTACTTGAGGGAACGATCTGCCTTGAGCAGCAGGATGCGAGCCTTGGGAATGTCGCCGGGCAGCTCCTCGCGCATATGCTTGCCGATGGCGTCGCGATCCTTGTCGAACTGCTCGTTGAGCAGGTCGATCAGGTCGTCGAGGGTCGCCTCGTCGTCCTCTACGCCGTAGCGCCCATCCGCGGTGACAGACACCGTGATGAACTCCTTGGCATCGCGCTTCTCGGCCTTGGTGTCGTCGGGGACCGTGGGGGGCTCGACCGGGAGACCGGCCTGGAGCATGGGCGTGATGACCATGAACACCACGAGCAGCACCAACACCACGTCGATGAGCGGGGTGACGTTCATGTCGGCCATTGGGCCGTCGCTGGATCCGAGCTTGGCGCCCATCGGGGTTCCTTTAGGAGCGAGCTGAGGCTACTTGGCGGCCTGTGAGGTGCCGTGGGCGAACTTGGAGGCCCAGTCCATGAAGTCGGCCTCGCTGGAGGCGAGCTCCTGCTGGACTTTTTCGACCTTGGAGTTGAAGAAGTTGAACAACCACACTCCAAAGATCGCCACGCCGATGCCGACCGCCGTGGTGTAGAGCGCCTCGGCGATGCCCGCAGAGATTCCCGCGAGGCCGCCGCCGCCGGAGGTGGCCATGCCCTGGAAGGCGTTGATGACGCCGAAGGTGGTGCCGAAGAGTCCGACGAAGGGCGCTGTGGAGCCCGTTGTCGCGAGCCATGCGAAGCCGCGCTTGAGCTTGGCGATCTCTTCGGCGAGGGCTTTTTCGATGGCGCGCTCGGCGTTCTCTACACCGAACGCGTTGGGGTGGGAGTCGAGCTCGGTGAGCCCGGCCTTGAGCACCGCGGCGAGGTAGCTGGCCTTGTACTTGTCGTCGCTGGCGATGCGAAGCGCACCGGCGATATCGCCCTTCTGCATGGGGCCGACGATCTCGGCGGCGACCCGCATGGACTGACGACGGGCGCGGGAGAACGCGATGAGGCGCTCGATCCATACCACCAGGCAGATGAGTGAGAGCCCGCTGAGGGTGAGGATGACCGCGCGGGCTTCGCGGCCTGCAGCGTTCCAGAATTCCATTGGGCCGAACGCTGCATGACCGGCCTCTTCGGAGGCCTGGGCAGCGAGTTCGAGCAACATCAGGAGCATGGTTCGATTCTCCGTTCGCGACGAGGCGTGCACCCTAGCAGCGTAGGGTCTTCGGGTCCAGCAGGGACGTGGGGCTCAGCGACCGCTGAACACGATCGAGATGAGGGTCTGGGCTTTGACTTTCTGCTTGCCCGCCTTGGGCGGGTACCAACGCCACTGGAGGATGGCGCTGCGGGCGGCCTCGTGAAACACCTTGGGACAGGTCTTCACGACCACCTTGTAGGGCACGCCCTTCTCGTCGATGGTGACCGAGACCTTGCACCGCTGGTCGCCGAGGTTCATGGACTCTGCCGCCTCGGGGTAGATGGGCTGACGCCGCTTCTTGACCTCGAGCTCGGAGTGATGGAAGGCGCGGATGCCTGAGTTGAGATCGCCGCCGACCACGCCGTCCTTGACGCCGTCCTTGACCCCACCGATCACGCCGCCCTCGACGCCGCCCTCGACGCCATCCTTGACCCCTGCGGGGCGCTCCTGGGACTTCTGCTCGGTGTTGACCTCTTCCTTGAGCTCCTTCTGCTCTTCGACCATATCGTCGGGCTCGTCTTCGACCTCTTCCTCGTCTTCCTCGTCTTCTTCCGAGGAGTCGGCTGCGGCGGGTGGCGGAGGAGGGGGCGGCGGCGGCGCAGCGGCCTCGAGATCGGCATCGTCGATGATGACCTCGACCAGGGCACAGTCCGGGTCTTCCATGTCGATGAGGCCGTCGCCATCGTCGTCGATGCCGTTGCCGCAGTCCTCCATGTAGGCTTCCTGGATCTTTTCGGCGACGACCATCATTCCCCAACCGACGCTGAATGCGGCGCTACCACCCAGGATGAGCGAGGCGATGAGGACCGATGTAAAGCTGCGCTTGGTGGCCTCTTCGTCGAGGCTCTTGCCGACGTTGTCGAACATGATCTTGCTTCTCCCGGGGGCCGGCGCGCCGTATCCTGGCGCTTTCTCTTCTCTTGCGCAACGGCTTGACGACGACCGAGCTTACAGTGCGCGTCTACCGTGAACTGTGAACATCCTGTCGTCAGTCGATGTCGCGCAGGGGCTTCTCTTCGATTCCGGAGCTGCCCCGTGACAGCGCGGCGACCCGCTGCTCTGCCTCTTCTAGCTGCTCGTGGCAGGTGCGGGCGAGCTCCACGCCTTGCTCGTAGAGCGTGAGGGCATCGTCGAGGGGAAGATCGCCGCCCTCCAGACGCCGCACGCGATCCTCGAGCTTGCTCATGGCCTCCTCGAAGGGGTCGGGCGCGCTCATTCCTCCAACCCCACGATCCGCATGCGCTCGATGCGCTCCAGCACGAAGGTGCGGCGATCGTCTTCGGCCTTGTCGAGGCCGACGAGCACGGGGTCGTCTCCGCGGAAGGCGAAGCGTTCTGGCTCGACCAGCAGCTCGAGCTTGAGGCCGTTTCGGGCCTGGTAGACCATCTCGACATCCAGGGCTCGGCTCATGGCGAGATCGGCGATCTGGCGGACCTCGAGTACGGTGACCTCGGGGATGGGATCCTCTTCGTCGACCCCCGATCCATCGGGCAGCTTGGCCAGCCGGGTGCCGGGGACCATCTGGAGCTTCTCGGCGGGGGCGAGGGACTTGCCGCGATGAGAGGGCTCGATGGCGAGCTGGCGGGCCTCGTTGACCATCTTGTGCAGCGCATGGCGGGCCTCGACCTGCTCGGGATCCCCCGGGTACCCACGGACCTCGGCTGCGGGCTGGAAGTTGTTGTCCTTGAGCGCGGCCATGATCTCGTCCTTGCGGGTTCGATCGACGGCGTACATGCCGGGTGCAAAGCGGTGCAGCAGGTAAGGCTTGACCTTGTTGTTGCCCTCGAGTCGGCGAATCTGGCTGCGGTGCACGGTCATCAACATGAGGTCGTGGAACTCGACCTCGCCGTGGTGACCGATCCAGCCCTTGAGGGTGCTCTCGACGTTGTCCGGAAGCCCGATCTGGCTGTTGTCGCGGAGGAACTGGAGCACATCATCGCGGCGCCAGCCCGCCTTGAGCGCTCCCTCGATGCGCTCCTCGGCGATGCGGTAGGTGTTTGCCCGGTCGCAGCCGATCAGGGTGGCGAGCTCGCCGATCCGGAACAGGAGCACGGGAGCGAGCCCAGCCGGCGCCATGATCTCGAAGCTCGGCGTGAGGTAGAACTGCGTGAACCCGTCGTCCTCGCTGGGGTTGAGCAGCATGCGGCCCCGGGCGGAGAGCCGGTAGAACTTCTCCTGGCCCCACTGTCCGAGATCGAGGATGCCGGCGCGGACCAAGGGCGCGAAGCTGTAGGACTCGCGATCGTGGCTGCGGACACTGGAGAACGCGCCGCGATGGTAGCGATCGCGCCAGTCCTCGCCGCGCTGCCAGCGCCGGTACAGCGCCACGAGGGGCCGCTCGGCGACCCACAGGCTCTCGGGGGCCTCGTCTCCCTCGGGGCGGGTGGCGGCGTGGATCGCCCACAGCACCCACTCGGCCATGGAGAAGCGCTTGTCCAGGGCGCGGAAGATGAGGTCGCGCTGGTCTTCGGACTCGAGCCCCAGCCACTCGTCCATGACCTCGCGGTTGAGCGAGAGGTACTCGCCTCGGAGCTCGACCATGCCGTGCATCATCAAAAAATCGAGATGGAACGCAAACAGCTCGGAGTCTGTGGTCCAGATCTGGCTGAAGAACCGGTCCATCTCCTCGCGGTCGTTCCGGTAGATCTCCTGGCGCTGGGTGAGCCGTGGAGCATTCTGGTCGATGTAGGTGGCGAGGGAGGTGATCGAGAAGTCGAGGGGCGGGCAGAAGGGCACGGCGTCCATGACCCGCACATCGTCGTGGGCGAAGGTCGGGAGGCCGAGATCCGCGTCGAGCTCTGCGATGATGCCGTCGAAGAGAGGCTCTGGGATGACGTAGAAGTAGGCCCCGTCGATCTCCTGGGAGCTGACCACGACGCCCTTGTTGGCCAGGGTGAGCATGGTCTTCTTCCACTCGCGATCGTGCCCGCCGAAGGAGAGCATGAGCTCGCGGCGGAACTCGTCGGCGTGGGCGACCCCGCCCGTCTGGACGAGGGCAGCGAGGGCCTTGCGATCGCGCTCGTTGGTGTTCTTGAGCATGGCCGCGATGCGGCTGCCCTGGGCGATGGCCCGGACCGTGAGCTGGATCATGCGATCCCGACCGGCGACGCGGTTGGGCTGCCCGCCGAGACCCCGGTAGAGGTTGGCGATGACCTGATCGGGGGCGGTGCCGAGCCACTTTGTGATGTCGTCGAGCTGGTCCCGCGACAGGTGCCTGCGCCGAGCGCCGGCGGAGCCAGGAGCCTTTCGACGGGTGCGGGTACCACGGCGCTTGTGGGGGTTGCGCCCGCTGCTGGGCAGGCTGACCGCCGGGCCCGTCACATCCACGGCCTGGCGACGCCCCTTCTTGCGCTTCGGTGCGGTGTCGGTCGTCGACAGCACCGCGTCGAATTCACGCGCTCCGCCGTTTGGCTTGGCCGAGCTACGCTTGCGCCGACGTCGACGACGCTTGCGCTTTTCGGTGGATTCGTCCTGGGTTATTGAACTCGTATCTTCGCTCATCAACGTCCTCGGGCACCGATCTTTCTTCGATGCCTGGGTGGGGAGGGGGTCAGGCGACCCGGTCCTCGATGTAGTAGCGGTAGCCTTGCTCCGTGAGGAAGAGCTGGCGCTTCATGGCGAACTCCTGCTCTTTGGAGTCGGCTGTGACTATGGTGTAGAAGCTGGCGGGCTCGGCCTTGGGGCGGAGGATCCGCCCGAGGCGCTGGGCCTCTTCTTGGCGGGACCCGAAGGACCCAGAGACCTGGATCGCGACATTCGCGTCCGGAAGATCGATGGCGAAGTTGGCGACCTTGCTCACCACCAACACCTTGTCCTGGCCCGTGCGGAAGGCCTTGAACAGTTTTTCGCGCTCGCGATGGGGGGTCTGACCGGTGATCAGTGGGGCGCCCAGATCCTTCGATAGCTGCCGGAGCTGCTCGAGGTAGGTGCCGATGATCAGCACATTGTCCTGGCTATGCTTCTTGCAGATATCCTCGACGACCCCGATCTTTAGGGGGTTTTCGGAGGCCATGCGGAACTTCTTGTTGGCGTTGGAGGACTCGTACAGGTCGCGGTCGCCGGCGCTGAAGGGGACGCGGACCTCGAAGCAGCGGGCCTCTGCGACGAAGCCCTGCTTCTCGAGGAGCTGCCACGGGAGGTCGTAGCGCTTGGGGCCAACCAAGGAGAACACATCGCCCTCGCGGCCGTCTTCGCGGACCAGGGTGGCGGTGACCCCGAGCCGGCGACAGCCCTGGACCCCGGCGGTGGCGCCGAACACGGGTGCGGGGAGCAGGTGGACCTCGTCGTAGATGAGCAGGCCCCAGTTGTGGTCGCGGAACAGGTGGAGGTGCTCGTAGTCGACGTTCTTGGATCGGCGCCAGGTCATCACCTGGTAGGTGGCGACGGTGATGGGCTTGATGGTCTTTTGCTTGCCCGTGTAGGTGCCGACCTGTCTCTCGGTCAGGGTGGTCTTGTCGAGGAGCTCGCGCACCCACTGATCCACCGCAGTCTGGTTGTTGCACAGAATAAGCGTGTGCTGCTGGATACGAGCCATGGCGACCATGCTCACGATGGTCTTTCCGGCGCCGCAGGGAAGCACGACGACCCCGTGCCCACCCCCGGGCTGACCTTCCATGAACCAGCGGTCCACGGCTTCTTTCTGGTAGTAGCGGGGCTCGAAGGGCTTGCCGTTGGACTTCATGGTGGCGCGGAGCTTGAACGCAACCGGATCGCCCTCGGCGAAGCCGATCAGGTCTTCTACCGGCCAGTTTTCCTGCAACAGGCGCTGCTTGAAGATGCCGCGCATGCCGGCGGGGATCTTCCAGTGTCGGCGGCCGTCGCTGTCGATGAGGTCGTAGGCAGCATCGGTCTTGCGGACCAGCTTCTCGACCAGGAGGGTCTCGAACTCGACGCGGTAGGAGTCGGGATCGTCAGGGTGTTTCTGGAGCTTGACCAAGCCGTACCGGGTGATGGTGTCGTCGATGGTGGTGAGCACGACCGCGGGGATGTCGAACTTGGTGAGGCCGCGGAGCTGCTCGACGATATCGTCGCGGGACATGCCGGAGCTGGCCGCGTTCCATAGCGAGAGCGGCGTGATCCTGTAGGTGTGCAGCAGATCCGGAGAGCTCTCGAGCTCGGCGAATCGCGCCAAGAAGTCACGCGCCTCGTTGAAGCGAGGGTGCTGGGTTTCCAACAAGACCTTTCCGTCGCCCTGAACGATGACGGGATTGGCCGGATTTATCTGCATCCACGGACCATCTGTTGTCCTTGCAAGGTCGGTGCGAGTAGGCCATGCTCTGCCTACCGGCGCCGCGCTCTCATGGCGCTACGACCCACCCACTCGGTGGGCCTTCGTTCGAGTCCGCGTCGCGGACAGCACAGGGTCGACACCATTCAGGTGAAGACCTTCAGACCCGTTATTTACGGCTCTCATGCCAACTGTCAAGACCTTTCGGCCGAAACGCCCGCGCACAGCCCGCTGGAGAGGGGCTTCTCGGCCCCCGCTCCGGCTCGGAGACCTCGTCATCACGGAGGTCTCTGAGGGTGGCTCTGTCGCGCAGATCGGGGGCAAAGCGCACGGATTGGCGCGCCTCGCTGAGGCCGGGCTCCCCATCCCGCCCACCCGGGTGATCCACGCAGAGGCTCTGGTCGCCTTCCTCGAACACAACGATCTGCACAGCGCACCGGACCCCGCTTCGGTCCTGCGCGGAGAGCTGCCGCCGGGCTGGGAGGAAGCACTCATCGCCGAGGCCGGAGCGCTCGGGACCCGGCTCGCCGTGCGGTCCAGTGGCTCCGAAGAAGATGGTCGAGAGCGGTCCTTTGCCGGAGTCCACCACACCGCTCTGGGGGTCGAGTCCACTCGGATCGCCGATGCGGTTCGCTCGGTGTGGGCCAGCGCTTTCACGGACTCTGCCACGGGGTACGCGGGCAAGCCGGGGGGCATGGCTGTGGTGCTCCAGCCCTTGCTCGAGCCCGAGTGTGCCGGGGTCGTCTTCACCGTCAATCCGCAGAATGGCTCGTGGCGCGAGGTCGTCGTCGAGGTCGTGCGCGGTCAGGGCGAGGCCCTGGTGTCGGGGCGGGCCGCTCCCCAATACTATGTGGTGCGTCGGCCTCGCGAGCTTCCCGGGCGCCGGGTCTGGAATCGGCTCGGCCTGCGGATCGTCGAGTCCGATCGGGTCGAACAGGAAGATCGATGGAAGATCGGTTCGAATGGGCAGCTGGTTCGGGTCCCGATCGATCCGGAGTGCTGGGGGGATGCGGCGCTATCCGATGGGTCCGTGCTCCAGCTCGTCCGGCTCGCTCTTCGCGCCGAGGCCCACCACAGAGAGCCCCTCGACCTGGAGTTCGCCCGTGTAGATGGACGCTTCGTGCTGCTCCAGGCCCGGCCCATCACTCGCACCGGTACGCCTCGAAAGCGCGATGTGCTCTGGACACGGCGCTTCCTCGGTGAGCGCTGGCCCACGCCGCCGAGCCCGCTCTCCTGGTCGCTGCTCGCGCCGCTGATCGACTGGTTCATCGCCTACCCGGGCGTGCAGGAGCGCTACCTCGGCGGGGGGCCGGCAGTGCGTCTGATCCGCGGTCGTCCATACATCAACGCCACGGTCTTCCGGCACCTGCTATTCAAGTGGCCTGGGGCTCCCGCGCCGGGCTTCATGCTCGAGCTGATTCCCCCGGACGAGGTGGACGAGTGGCGCCGCCGGTTCCGGGTCAAGGCCGACTGGGCCGTGTACAACGCGATCTTTGCGACCACCCTGCGAGAGCGCAGGTGGCGACGCTTCGCCTTCAACCCGTTCACCAATCACAAGGTGTGGGAGGGCTACACCGAGCGTTTTGCTCGGGAACAGGCGGCCCTGGACACTCCGCTGCTCGGGCCCCAGGATGCGCTCCAGCGGGTCGAAGCCCAGGTCCGGCTGGTGCGGGACTATCTGTCGATCCACGTGTGTAGCCTGCTCTTCGCCAACCTCTGGTATCAGGTGCTCCAGGGCTGCCTGGCGAGCTGGGCGCCGGGGGGAGCGGCGCGATGGATGGACAGCTTGGCGGTGTGTCCGCCGGGCAATCGAACCCTGGAGACCAACGAAGCGCTGTGGGAACTCTCCGGGGTGCTCGGTGCTGCCGGTCGCCTGGCGCTGCGCGATGGAGAGCCCCTCGGTACCGAGGCTACGGCGGCGCTCGATAGCTTCCTCCAGCGGTATGGGCATCGGGCGGAGGCCAGCTGGGAGATCTTCTGTCCCCGATGGGCGCAGCATCCCGAGCGCCTGGCGCCCTTGCTCGGGTTCACCGTGGAGCCCCGGCTACGGGCCGGGCAGCAGGAGCGGGCCTTCGATCGGGACCGGCGTGCATTGCTCGGGGAGGTCGACGTGTTGCGTGGAGCCTTGCTGGACGGGCTGATCGAGCTCACCCGGCGCTATCTGCTGCTCCGCGAGAACCAGCGCTTCGAGTTCGACCGGCTGCTGGCGGGGATGCAGCGCACCCTGGTCCAGCTCGGCGGCATGCTCGATCTGCCCGACCCCGAGGATATTCGCTGGCTGACCTGGGACGAGGTGCAGGGCCTGGTCGAGGGCAGCTACACCGCCGATCTCCCCATCGAGTCCCGGCGCAGAGCCCATGCGGCGGCGCTCCGCGACGATCCGCCGGTCTTCTTGCGGGGCGAGGTCTCGGCGGATGGCGAGCTGCGAGGCAACCGGCTCACCGGGCTCGGCGTCAGCCCGGGACGGGTCCGGGGTCGCGTCCGGGTGCTGCGAAATGTCGCGGACGGCGAGGCGCTTCGGCCCGGCGAGATCCTGGTCGCCCCGGCCGTCGATCCCGGCTGGACGCCGCTCATGTTGCGTGCAGCGGGCGTGGTGCTCGAGCTGGGCAGCCTGCTCTCCCATGGCGCGGTGGTCGCGCGCGAGTACGGGGTCCCGGCCGTGGTGAACCTCTCGGGCGTGACCCGGCTGCTCCACGACGGTCAGGAGGTCACGGTCGATGGGTCCCGGGGGCTGGTCTGGGTCCACGGGGGCTCATAGCGGCAGGCTCTTGAGGGCCTCGCTCATCTGGGTGGCCGTGGCCCAGCGGTCGTTGGGATCGACCTTCATGGCGCGGGTGATGATGGGCTCCAGGGGCCCGAGGATGCTGGGATCGAGGCCCTCGCGCAGGGTGCCCTCCAGTCGCTGGACCGCCCCCTCTCCGCGGGTGTTGCCGCGAAACGGGATGCGCCCGGTGTAGGCGAAGTAGGCCAGGGCACCCACCGAGTACACATCGGTCCGCCCGTCGACCGAGCCCAGGAGAAGCTGCTCGGGGGCCATGAACTCCGGCGTGCCGGAGAACTGCTCGGAGGAGGACTTGCCAGCACGGCGCATCAGTCCGAAGTCGATGAGCTTCACGCCGTGGGGGGTCTGCTCCGGGCTGTCGAGTAAGAAGATGTTGTGGGGCTTCACATCGCGGTGGACCAGCCCCTTGATGTGGATCGCCGAGAGCCCGTCCAACAGGGCGGCCAGCACGTCACGGGTGCGGGGGAGGTCGAGGGTGCCGTGCTTTCGGACCTCTGCGAACAGGGTGTGCCCCTGGAGCAGCTCCATCATCAGGTAGGGGCGTCCATCGTCCTCGCCCCAGTCCTTGAGCGCGACCACATTCGGGTGCTGGATCTGGGAGGCGTAGTAGCCCTCTTTGTAGAACAGCTGCAGATAGCGCTCGTCGGCGAGGTGGCTGTGGATGACCTTGGCCGCCCAGTGGTCCCCGGACTCGGGATCCTCGACCTCGAGCACGACGCCCACTCCGCCCCGATCGAGCTCGGAGATCACCTTCATTCCGGCGACCTCGGTGATCGGGCCGGGGGCGAAGCTGGCGGGCAGGGGCTCGATCATCAGATCGAGCTCCGGGGCCCCGTCGATGACCGCCGCGAAGGCCAGGAGCCAGGGCTGGCCGTCGCGATGCTGCAGCGTCACGACCCGGTCGTGGGCGGTGATCATCTCCCGTATGTCAGCGATAGAGGCCTCGTGCACGGCGATCTGGGGAGGGCCAGCGCTCGCGAGGGCCTCCTGGGCGCGGTCCATGGCCCGGCCGAGGATCTGCGGGCGGGTTGCACCTGTCCGCACGATGACCCCGGTCCCCACACCGATCCCGACGGAGAGCTGGCGCGCCACCGCCTGCTCCATGGCCTCGAGGGCTCGGGAGCCGTCGCTGAACACCGCCGCCACGTGGGTGTTGGACAGCTTGACGACCCGCTCGGGCGTTGCCAGGTGCTCGAAGATGGCCTGGATGGTGCGGCGCGGGGTGGCGGTCTTACCCTGGGCGACCAGCACGGTCCCGCGGATGGCTTCACAGCCCGGCCCGAAGTGGGCAGCGGCGAGGAGCTGGCCGAGCTCGCGATCCCGGAGCCAGGCCGAGGCTGTAAGAGGCCTCCACGGGCGCCAGGTTCGGGTGATCTGCAGGACACTCCTGCGGGACTGGTTGTCGACGCGGAGTCGGTGGGTGCCGGGTGCGGTCCGACCGGGCTGCAGGCGGATGCCGGAGTCGGTGATCTCGAGGGTCAGGATGGTCGCGGCCTCGTGCTCGGGGCCTACGTCGAGGTTGAGCTGCTGCTCGCCGATGCGTAAGTGCACCCGGCCAGTCGACAGCTCGAGGGGGATCTCGGCTCCGCCCTTGTTGAGGATATGCTCGCCGACCTCGATGGGCTCGCGGCTCCGGGAGCGGACCTGGGTGACGGTCGCTATCTCCGGGCGCACACTGGAGCGCGGGTGGAACACCGCCTCCATGGCATCGGGGGCTTGCCCGTCGAGGCGAATACCGCAGACCTCGCAGTGCACACCGGTCTCGGCGATCTTGTGGGCCTCCGTCGCTCGAATTCCCGCCTCGGCGCACATCGGGACCCACTCGAGCTCGAGCAGGCCGGTGCGAACGCCCAGGGTGAGGACCTCGACGACCTGTGCGAGGGGTAGGCCCTCTTGAGCGGCGATCTCACGGGGCTTGAGCGTGGACTGGACGGCGAGCGGGGCGCTCTGGAGGCGCTGAATCAAGGCAGCGGTGGCTTGGGGTGGGGCCCCCTTCAGCCTTTCTTTGAGCCGGGCGTAGACCTCCGGATCGAGGGGAGGGGGACGGAGGGCGCGGTGGGTGACACCGCCCAGAGCGGTGCGCAACCCGTCGGCCGAGTGTTGGAGGCGGCTCGCGACCATCGCCCGGGTGGCGGGCTTGACGAGGAAGCCGAGCCAGCCGTCGTTGCCGGTCTCCAGCTCGAGTCGCACCACGAGCTCGGTGCCGGCTTCGACCTCGGTCAGCTGGAACTGGACTCGGAGCTTTCGGAAGGACCCGCCGGTGAGGTGGGCGCGGGCCTCCAGGCGCTCGGGAGGGGAGTAGACATCGGGTGGGCCCAGATCGACGGTCGGTGCCTCTCGGCGTGGGAGCTCGAGGGCCGGAGCGATGAGCGCGGCGACCGACGTGGGACCAGACACCAGGGTCCAGACGAGGTCCGACCCGGCGGAGAGCACGGTTCGGGCCTCGACGGAGATAGCCATCGTCTCGGTTCTATCGCCCCCGGAGCCCGATAGAAAGGCGCGGAGCGGATGGGAGGCCCGGCATGCTCCGTTTTCTCCGTGGCTAGCGGGCGGATCCGTCGTGGATGAGCGGGGCTCTTCCGACGCGGCGCGGGGGCCTGTGCGGGGCTGGTGTGCAACGGCAACGCAACAATTCGGCGGGGTTGCGCCCGTCCTCCCATACAGCACCTCGTCCTCCAGCTCTTTCCCCGAATGTGGAGCCTCCGATGCCGAGCGCACTCTATCCCTCCAGGATCTACCTCTTGATCGCCCTCGCAGTGGGCGGCTGTGATCCCCAGCTCGGGTCCCCGCGTGGTGGGGACGGCTCAGATCGACTCGACACGGGCGTCCTGGACACGGGAGAGATCGTTCCCACCGATCCCACGGACCCGAGCGAAGCACTCGATCCACCCGAGCTGCCGGGGCCCTACACCCCGCTCGACTCTGCGGGCTACGGCCGGGGGCTCGCCTGGGTGCGGACCCACCCGATGATGGTCAGCGGGCTCATCGGCACGATGCAGCCGCCCGCTGCCGAGGATGTCGATCGCTACTACGGCGAGTTTGGTGCGAACACGCTGCACCTGTGGTCGAGCGGGCTGTCCGAGGAGCTCGACAGCTGGTTGCAGATTCGGCCCGATCAGCCCTGGATCTCCTGGGTGCTGGACAATGGAGATGGCTGGAATGGGCAGCTCATCGGAGGCATCACGCCCAGCAGCGGGAGGATCGGCTACCAGGTCGGGGACGAGCCCGCGGATATGGAGGCGATGCTCGCGCTCCAGCCTGGAATCGACGCGGTGCGGGCAGCCGATCCCGATGCCCTGGTCTTTCTGAACCAGGGGCCGGAGCTCGAGCAGGATGCCGAAGAGATGCTCGAGGTGAGCATCACCACCATGGGCGTGGATATCGCCAGCCACGACATCTACACCATGAACTACGGCCAGTACGACCGGCTGGAGATCAACCGGCGTGTCGCCCTCGCAAACGGGGTGCCCTATTGGCGCTACCTGTCCTCCTACCTCGGGCTCGACGAGGAGGAGAACCTCACCGAGACCGATATGCGCTGGAATGCGATGGTGGGCCTGGTGTACGGATACACCGGTCATAGCTGGTTCCTCTACCAGCTTGGGCCGGGCCACGAGGTCGTCTCCACCCTGTTCGAGGAGACCAACACCTGGACCGGCACCACCCCGCACTTCGAGATCGCCGCTCGGCTCAACCAAGAGCTGCACAACCTCGGTCGGGCGATCCCGCTGCTCACCAGCACCGATGTCCGGTTCATCCCCTCGGTCGACTGGAACACCCCCAATGAAACGACGGACTGGTCTCCAGGTGCCGGCGGAGACCCGTGGATCACCTCCATCGAGGCCGTGAATACGGAGCCCTTGGAGTTCACCGACATCCTCGTCGGCTTCTTCGATGATGACTATGGCGAGGGCTATGTGATGGTCCAGAATGCCAACCACGAGTCGGCATCATGGCCGCTCTACCTGGGTCAGGATGTGGACTTCCGGCTGGAGTTCGACTTCAGCGGCGCCCCCTCCAACCTCGATCGGCGGATCCTGTGGTCCCTCGATCCGCAGTCCGGAGACCTGGTCGCCCTGCCGCTCCAGCCCATCGATGGGGACCGATATGCGCTGGATGTGACCCTCGGGGGCGGGGGAGTGGTGCTGTTCAAGTACGCGACCGGTGCCCCATTCGCGCTGCGGCCCCGGTAGTCAGAGCGGTCGGGAGAGCATCCACTGGAGCAGATCCGAGGGGGCGGCGGTGCCGCTCACTCCGGAGAAGCTGTGGCCGACGCCGGGGGCGGTGATCAAGCGGGTCTCATGACCTTGGCCGTCCAGGAAGGACTCGGTGCTGAGGACATTGCTCGCGAAGCCATCGTCGCTGCCGATGGCGAACTGAACGGGGAGGTTCCGCGACGGAGGCACGATATAGAAGCCACCCCAGCCGTAGCTGACCACGGACAAGGTCGCGAATCGGTCGGCGTTGGCGAAGCCCGCGACCCCCAGGAATAGGCCCCCATTGGAGAAGCCGAAGGCGTGGAGCTGGTCGGGGTCGAGGTTCCAGTGTTGGCCGATGTCGTCGACGAGGAGGAGGATCTGATCCATCTCCCCCTCCATCGCTGCGAAGTCGTTGTTGGGGTTGCCCGACCAATTCGCCCAGTCGGAGAAGGGCGAGGTGGTGTTGGGAACGAGGAGCAGAGCGCCCTGGACGTCCGCCGCCGCGGGGTAGCCGACGAAGTTGACGATCTGCCAGAAGTTCGAGCCGCTGTCCCCGGCGCCGTGGAAGCCGACGACCAGGGGGGCGGGGGTGGAGGAGTCGTAGGTAGGCGGCACGTAGAGGGTGTAGGAGCGGCCCTGAACGCTATCGGTGAAGGTGCCGATTCCGCCGTCGTAGACGGGGCTGGTGTCGGTGTCTGTGTCGGCGTCGGTGTCTGCATCCGAGTCTGTGTCTGTGTCTGTGTCTGTGTCTGTGTCTGTGTCGGTCTCTGGGGTGTCGATTCCGCTCCCGCTACAGGCGGTGAGGAGGAGGACGATCGGGAGCCAGCGCATGGGGAACCTCGTGGGGGCAGCGTAGCGTATGGGGACGGGAATCGAGAGCGGAGTGTAGACTCGGCCTGGAGACCGGCGATGGACGATGGCCCCATCACATTCGAGGCGGTTGAAGATCTGGATTCGCTGCGGTGCACGGTCCACGGCGGGCGGTGGAGCGATGCCTTCCTGCATGGCATGCAGTTTCTCGGTGGAGCCATGATTCCGGCCGGTCTGCTGGCCTGGGTCTGGGGTCTGGTGGTGGGGAACCCACTCGCCTTGGGTGTGGGGTACGTCATCGCCGCGGGCAACGGCCTGCTGGGCCTGGTGATACTCGTTGCGGTCTTCTCATTTGCGAAGAGCTGCCGGCCCTACTTCCTGCGCTGGGGGATCGTGATCGCGCTGATCTTCGCAGCCATGACCGCCTTCATCGGGGGGGGATTTGCGGGTCTGTCCGGCATGATGCTCGGGGGGATCGGTGCGCTCGGGGTGGAGGCCCTGGTCTCCGCACTCTGGGATGGGGTCGCCATGCGCACCCCTACCACCTTCCACCTCACGGCCCACGAGCTCACGATGAGTCGCCTCGTGGAGACGACGATCCCAGCTGCGGAGATCGAGGTCGAGGTGGAGTCCGACAGCTTGCGGATCAACGGTGATCGCATCGAGATGGGGGCTCACGCCCCCTGGGAGCGCGAGTGGTTGGCGGAGCGGATCGCACGGGTGGTCGAAGGGGCGAAAGCGGGGGAACGCCGGCTAAATGAACGTCAGGCGATAAGGGACCTGCTTCAGAAGAGCTAGGAGCGCTCGGGGAAAGCCGACCCCCCGTACCTGCTCCAGATGGAGGTCACGATGCGGGAGCTCCGAGCCATCGCCGGAAAGACGCAGGTGGAAGTAGCGGAGGCGATGGGCGTGGCCCAGGCCGAGGTGTCCCGGCTCGAGGGGAGGACAGATTCGAAGCTCTCGACGATCGAGCGGTACGTCGAGGCCCTCGGAGGTGAGTTCGAGGTGGTTGCCCGGTTCGGAGACAGGACGCTCCGACTACATCTGGTGTGACTCAGCGGTCCTCGCGAACATCCCGACCTGCCGGACGCTATGCCTACACGACCCTTCCAAAGCACCGGGATACACCCACCCCATGAGATATGAAGGCAAGCTCTACCGGCCCCCCAGCGAGGCCGACAGCTACATCCTCCAGGCCACCATCGGCTGCTCCTGGAACGCGTGCACCTACTGCGACATGTACCGCGACAAGAAGTTCCGGGTGCGGGATCTGCGGGCCACCCTCGAGGATATCGACATGGCCGGGGTTCGCTATGGCGGGCGGGTCCGCAAGGTCTTTGTCGCCGACGGGGACGCTCTCGAGATGGAGATGGACCACTGGGAACCCATCCTCGAAGACCTCTCCGATGCGCTCGGGCCGCTCAAGCGCGTCTCCTGCTACGCCACCGCCCGCAATGTGGCGGGCAAGACCGACGCCGAGCTCGCCCGCTTGGTAGAGCGGGGGCTCACGCGGCTGTATATCGGCCCTGAGTCCGGAGATGACCTCACCCTCAAGCGCATCGCCAAGGGCTCCACCCATGCCGAGCATGTAGAGGCGGCGCGGCGTGCGAAGGCCGCGGGCATGGAGATCTCGGTCATCGCGCTGCTGGGGGCCGCTGGGGTCGAGCGCTCCGAGGAGCACGCCCGAGCCACCGCAGAGCTGGTGACCGGTATGGACCCGGAGTTCTTCGCCGCCCTCACCCTCACCGTGGTCCCGGGCACCCCCATCGCCACCCTCCAGAGCCGGGGCCAGTTCGAGCTCCCCGACCAGCCCACCCTGCTCCGCGAGCTCCGCACCATGGTCCGGGATGCGCGCCCAACCGACGCGATGTTCCGGACGAATCACGCGTCGAACTACCTTCCCCTGGCCGGGCGGCTGCCTCGGGACGGGGAGCGCTTGGCGGGCATCATCGATGCGGCCCTGGACGGGAAGGTGCCGCTGCGGCCAGAGCGGTCGCGGGGGCTGTAGAGGGGGGCTCTCGGGACCCGAGACCGGTTGGAATCGACGATCCCGGCCGTTCCTGGTCGAACCAGATGTAGAGTAGCCACACTCATTCGGAGGCCTCGCAGGTCGCGACCCTTAGCGATGGAGAATACGTGGACTCGATTTCCCAGGACAATCTCGCACTCTTCTCTCGAGGCCCGGTAGCGCTCTTCAAGTGGCGAAACACCGACGGCTGGCCCGTGGAGTACGTGTCTGCAAATATACAAGACCTACTGGGGCGCGCGCCCGAAGAATTTCTCTCCGGCAAGACGGCCTACGGCGAAGTTTTGCATCCAGACGACGCGGAGCGCGTCGGGGCGGAGGTGGAGGCCGCGATCGAGGAGAGCCTGGATTCATTCGAGCACGCCCCCTATCGGATTCGCCATTCCGACGGCTCCTATCGCTGGCTACACGACGTCACCCACATCGTGCGCGAGGGGGATCAGGTCACCCACTTTCTCGGCTACGTCCTCGACATCACTGAACAGATCGAGTCCCTGGATAGGCAGCACAACCTCGAGAAGCAGCTCCTCCACGCGCAGAAGCTCGAGAGCCTCGGTGTGCTCGCCGGAGGCGTCGCACACGACTTCAACAACCTCCTGACCAGCATACTGGGCGAGGCGAGCCTGGCCCGCCTCGATCTCGACACCCCCGGCGGAGACGTTCGCGGCAGCATCGAGCGCATCGAGCAGACGGCACGTCGCGCCGCCGAGCTCACGCGCCAACTTCTCGCCTACTCGGGCAAGGGGCGTTTTGTTGTTCAGCCGCTCGACCTCAGCGTACTGGTTCGGGATATCGCCAGCATGCTCGGTGTGGTCATTTCCAAGAAGGCCGCGCTGGAGTTCCACCTGCAAGACGATCTCCTCGCAGTGATGGCAGATCGTGCGCAGATGCAGCAGATCATCATGAACCTCATCACCAACGCCTCCGATGCGCTGGGAGAGAGCGCGGGCCTCATCACCATCAAGACCGAGACCGCCACCTACTCGGAGCGCCGGCTTCAGGATCTGTATGGCGTCGACTCTCTGCCCCCTGGAGACTACGTCACCCTGGAGGTCTCGGACAACGGCTGCGGCATGACCCCCGAGGTTCGTAGGCGCCTCTTCGATCCCTTCTTCACGACGAAGGCCATGGGGCACGGCCTGGGCTTGAGCGCTATCCTGGGCATCATCCGCGCCCACGACGGGGCCATCCGAGTCTACTCGGAGTCCGGCCAGGGAACGGCATTCAAGCTCATCTTTCCGGCGATTCGTGAGAAGGCCGTCTCGCCCTCCGTTGAGAGGCTCGGCAGCGATTGGAGGGGCACGGGAACCGCCCTCGTCGTCGATGACGAGCCCGGAGTCCGTCTGGTCGCGCGGCGTATGCTCGAACACATGGGATTCAGCACGATGATCGCCGAAAACGGCGAAGAGGCGCTGGCCATCTTTAAGGAGCATCGGGCGGACATCACACTCGTCCTTCTCGATATGATGATGCCCAAGCTGACCGGCACGGAGACATTGCGCGCTCTGCGCCAGCTCGAGCCGGCTCTGCCGGTGGTCATGTCCAGCGGGTTCAACGAGCAGGATGCGATCAGCCGATTGGCCGGTCGCGGCTTGGCCACATTCCTGCAGAAGCCGTACGAGCCGGCCGACCTGGAGGCGGCCGTACGCCGTGCGCTCAAGCCCCCCCGCTGACCTGGGCGCATCGCGCGAAGAGGCCGGATTGACTGATGCCGATGGCCAGCGCGGAGAGGACGCCCAAGACCAGCGGCACCGTGCACCCCAAGGCCGGCCCGGTCCAGGTCAGGTCCCCGCGGACTCCTGACAGCCGCGCGCTACAGGTAGATGCTTGCGGCGACCATGCCGAAGAAGAGCAGCACATAGAGCCCGGTGAAGCCGAAGATATAGATGGCGAGCACCCGCCAGAACCACAGCTGCGCGCGCAGGCTGGTGAGCACCTGCTCTGGGTCTCCACGAGCCAGCAGCGCCGCGAGTCCGGCCCGGACGAGGAGACCGGAGGGGAGGATCGTGATGCCCCCGAACACCGTGTACATCGCGGCGATACCGAGCAGGAAGGGTTGCTCGCGCGCGGCCACGCCGCCGCCGAGGGTGCCCAGGAACATCACGCCGCCGAGCCCGATCAAGGCCAGAGAGCTGAGCACATAGAGCCCGCCCACCAGGAGCATGGGGAAGCGCATCCCGACGACCAGGGCGAGGACCTCGTCGGCCTGGCCGGGGTCGGTGGAGTGGGGCTGGCCATCGGGAGCTGTGAACGGGTTCGACATGTTTTTGCGTAACTCTCGGGGGGAGGTTGCAGACAGGGAGTCAGTACACCTATGGGGACAGGAGCGTTCTATGGCACGAAACGGAGGGGGTATGGACCGGTTGACGCAGATGCGCGTGTTCACAACGGTGGTGGACAAGAGCAGCTTCACCTCTGCGGCGAACTCATTGGGTATGGCCAAGTCTACCGTGTCCCGGCAGGTCTCCGAGCTCGAGACCCGTCTGGGTGCCCGGCTCCTGTACCGGACCACACGGGTGATTCGCCCCACGGATGTGGGCAAGGCCTACTACGACCGGTGCACGGTGATCCTCGGCGATGTAGAAGAGGCGGATACCGCGGTCCGCGAGCGCGGCGGCGATGTGGTTCGTGGCACCTTGCACCTCGCTGCGGCCGGGCTCTTCGCGACCCAGCATCTCATCGAGCCCATCGCGAGCTTTCGCGACAAATACCCCGAGGTCGATGTCGATCTGCGGCTCAACGATCGCTTCATCAACCTCGTCGAGGACGGTATCGACGTGGCGATCCGGGTCACGACCAACCCGCGGGACTCCAGCCTGGTGGCCCGGCGGCTCTCCAGCACCTCGCACTCGATCTGTGCGAGCCCGATCTACCTCGGGCGCCACGGCACCCCCAAGAATCTCGCCGATCTCGACGGACATCAAGCCGTCACCCGCAACCCGCCGGGCACATCGTGGCTGGTGCACGGCCCCAAAGGCGAAGAGAGGATCGAGGTGAAGTCGGCGCTCAGCTGCAACCAGAGCGGGCCGGTCCTGCGTGCGCTGCGGCTTGGCATCGGCTTTGCTCTGCTCCCGGACTTCATGACCTACCGCATGATCCAGTCGGGCGAGCTCGTGCGGATCCTTCCCCAGTACCGGGGCGAGGAGAGCGGTGTGTACGCGGTCTACCCCCACCGCCGGCTGCTCTCCGGGCGGGTCCGGGCGTTCATCGATCACCTGGCGGAGTCGTGGACTCCGGCGCCGTGGCACTAAGACGAGTGGCCGCGCATCGCGTCGTAGATCGTCTGGCCCAGGCGGGGGCCGATGCCCGGCACAGCGGCCAGGGACTCGAGGTCGGCATCCGCTACGGCCTCGGCGCTGCCCAGAGCGCGTAGCAGCGCGTTTCGACGTGCCTTTCCCACGCCGGGGATGCCCTCGAGCACGCTGACCAGGTTGGCCTTTCCCCGGACCTGTCGCTGGTAGCGGATGGCGGTGCGATGGGCTTCGTCGCGGATGTGCTGGAGGATCCGCAGGGCCGGGTGTCCGCGGCGCATCCGGATGGGGTCGAGGCGGTGGGGCAGCACGATCTTGTCGGTCGCCTTGCGATCCCCCTTCTTGTGCTCGGTGCGAGGCTTGGCGATCCCGCACACCGGCTGGTCGTGGATCCCGAGATCGTGGAGCACGGCCAGAGCGATTCCCAGCTGCCCCTTGCCCCCGTCGACGACCAGCAGATCGGGGAAGATCCCCGACGCCCGGGCTCGGGTGAAGCGCCGCTCGAGGATCTCGCGCATCATCGCGTAGTCGTCGTTCCCGGCGGCTCTCTTGATGCGGTAGCGCCGGTACTCGGACCGGTCGGGGCGGCCGTTGATGAACACGGACATGGCGGCCACGGGGTGGGTCCCCGAGAGGTGGGAGTTGTCGAAACACTCGATGCGCGTGGGCGGCTGGGGCAGCTCGAGCTGAGCGGCGAGGTCGAGCATGGCGCGATCGTGGCGCTCTCCCTCGTCGGTCTCGCGGAGGTAGCGGATCCGGGCGTTCTCGGCGGCCATCTCGACCCAGCGGAGTTTGCGTCCGCGCTGAGGAGCGTGGAGGGTGACTCGGGAGCCGCGCCTCTCGGTGAGGACCTCGGCCAGGGCGAGGTGGTCTGCGGGCAGGACCGGGACGATGATCTCCGGAGGCACGGCCCCGTCGAGGTAGGTGGTGTTGAGCAGGGTGGAGAGCAGGGCTCCGTCTCCGTCCGTGGCGGCCTTGAGCAGGCTGACCCGCGGCTCCCCCACCATCCCCTCCCGGATGGGGAGCAGCGCGACCGATCCGCGCGATCCGTCTCGATGCAGCCCCCACACATCGCGGTCTTCGAGGCGGCTGTCGACGATGTCCTGGCGCTCGAGGGTGCTCTCGATGCTGGTGATCAGGTCGCGGACTCGGGCGGCCCGCTCGTACTCCAGGCCCTCGGAGGCGGCGAGCATCCGAGCGCGGAGGTTGTGGATCACCGGCCGATAGCGGCCTTGGAGCAGATCGGTGCTCTGTTCGGCGAGGGCGAGGTATTCGGGGGCCTCGACCTTTCCCACGCAGGGGGCCACACAGCGGTCCATCTGGTAGAGCAGGCAGGGGCGGCGGCGGCTCCTGAGGACGGCGTCGGTACAGGTCCGCAAGGGGAAGGCGCGCTGGAGGAAGGCCAGGGTCTGCCGAGCCTTGGAGGCCGAGTGGTAGGGGCCGAAGTAGCGGGCGCCATCGCTTCGGATGCTTCGGACGAGGTGGTAGCGAGGCCACGGGCGCCTCAGATCGATCTTCAGGTGGAGGAAGTTGCTGTCGTCTCGCAGCTTGATGTTGAAGCGGGGCCGGTACTTCTTGATCAGGTTGTTCTCGAGGAGCAGCGCCTCCTTGGGGGTAGCGGTGACGACCACTTCGACATCGGCCGCGGCGTCGACGAGGAAGGGAACCATGGCGCGATCGTCGGAGCCAGCGAGGTATTGGCGGACCCTTGCGCGCAGGGACGAGGCCTTGCCCACATAGAGCACGCGACCTCGGGAGTCCTTGAACAGGTAGCAGCCGGGGAGGGTCGGGAGCTGGGCGACGATGTGCTCGAGCGACATGGGACACACCCTATACCGTCGGCGTGCTCTTGATCGGGCGGGTGCGCTCAGTTAGGGGGGCGCTTCGAAAACGAGTCGGGGAGACCGGCTTCTTCGGACGAGGAATCCTATGAAAGCCGTCACAAATGCCATTGAATCCGGTCGTTGCTCTGTGGCCGTCTCGGGAGCATTGCTCCGAGACCCCGACGTGATGCTCGCGCTCAAGGACCGCGCAGCGCTGTTCCCCATGGCGCTGTCTGGCCCCGCGGTGTCCCCCGTGCTCGACGTGAGCGACAAGGGGCTCGCGCGGTCCGTGGCCAGCCCCAATGGCGTGCTCCTTCTCGTCGAGCCCGAGCTCAACGACAACACCGGGCTGGGCTCTCTCGCGAAGATCATCAGCCGCGCGGGCAACAAGCCCAAGGTGTTCGTGGTGGCCCGTCAGTTCAACCCGTTCCAGTTCGGGGTGCTGAAGGGGCTGAAGATCGAGCACATCAAGGGTCGCGGAAAGTCCTTTCTGCAGGGGCTTCCCGTGCCCGACGCCACGGCCCTGCCGGATGTCGCGGTCCCCAAGAAGGCCAAGCAGAAGGCGTCGGACAACGCCCCCCGCTTCACCTTCGTCGGTCGCGAGGACGAGGTCGCTTCCCTCAAGACCATGCTCGAGACCGGTGGTCCGGTCGTCATCAGCGGCCCCCATGGTGTGGGCAAGCGCATGGTGGCCGACCATGGCATCGCCGAGTCCGGTCTCGATCGCCTCCCCGACCTCACCCTGGGCCGCGGGATCGGCTTCGACACGCTCGTCGCCCGCTTGGCTCTGGTCTGCAAGGAGGCCGGCGATAGCGCGCTCTTCGACGCCGCCGCCAAGAAGTCTTCCACCCCGGTGGAGATCATCGACGCCGCCATCCAGAGCCTGTCCGCGGCCTCCATCGACAAGGTCATGCTCATCGAGGGCCTGCACACCGCACTCGGTCGCCAGGGCGACTTCTTCCGCAAGTCCCGTCTGGAGATGCTGCTCCTCGCGCTGCTCACCCACAGCTACTCCCTGCGGTTGGTGTTCACCTCGATCGACCAGCCCACCCTCTACCGCGAGGGAGCGGGTCAGTTCGTACGTCGGCTCGAGCTCGAGGGTCTCAAGGGCCGCTTCCTGCACGAGATCTTCGAGGGCTACAAGGCCCCAGAGTTCCCCCGCGATCGCTTTGGGGCCATCGGCGACAAGATCCATGGCCACCCCATGGCGGCGCGTACCTACGCCATCGAGGTCCGGGATCGTCAAGACGGGCTCGCCCTCACCGAAGACGCAAAGTTCATGAAGATGGACGATCTCGGATCGGTCGATGCCATCCGCAAGCGCCTTCAGCGCCGGGTCGAGAAGCTCTCCGCGAACGATCGCGCCGCTCTGGCCGCGGTCTGCCATCTGCCCCGTGCGGTGGACGGCCAGGAGCTCTCCAACCTCGGGCTCTCCCGCAAGGTGCGCCTGCATCTGCTCGGCCAGGGCCTCATCGATATGGTCGGCACCGAGACCGCTCGCAAGTACCGGGTCCATCCGCTGGTCCGGGGTCAGCTCACCTGGCGAGAGACCAGCGACTTCGACCAGTACAACCGCATGGGCGAAGACACCTGGAACAAGCTCAAGGCCGCCACGGGGATGCAGAAGCTGGTGCTCCAGCAGGATCTCAATCACTTCGTCGTTGCCTGTCGCAAGATGCGGAACCGGGTCCCCACCGACCTCCCGGACAACGACATGATGGTCGAGAGCAGCATCGGAATGATCCGCTCTCGCAAGCCCAATTTCCAGCTCGCGCGCCAGCGCCTGGCCGAGGTCGTCAACCAGCAGCCCGGCAATGCCGAGGCGCACCTGCTCCGACTCGAGCTCCTCGCCACCGAGGAGAAGTTCGAGCGCGAGGCCAAGCGCGAAGCGAAGCGCGGTGCAAAGGGGGGCCGAGGCCGCGACGCTCGCAAGGACGATCGCAAGGCCGAGGGCGACGCCCGCCAGGCCCCTCGTGGCGACCAATTCGCCGAGGTGGCCGAGGCCGCCATGACCGGCGCTCCAGTTCCCGAGGTCTTCCACCGGGTCACGGGGCACTACCTGTCCCGCCGGGCGCGTCACAAGGCCATCGAGGTGCTCGAGCGCGCGGTGCAGATCCTTCCCGAGGAGGCCCGCCTCTACTGTCGGCTCGGATCACTGCTGCTCCGCCACGGCCGCCGCAACGAGGCGATCACGCAGTTCCAGAAGGCAATGGAGCTCGAGCCCATGCTGCCGGATGCCTACGGCTTGCTCGGAATGGCCAAGCGCGACGAGGGGGCCGCAGCACTCCCAGAGGCCGAGAATCTGCTCCGTGAGGCGGTGCGGCTCGCCCCCCAGGACCCCGTCCAGACGGCTCGACTCGCGGATCTGCTCATCCACAAGGCGGCCGCAGAGAACGATCCGGGCGCGCGCTCGGATGGCTTCACCGAGGCCCAGGAGCTCCTCGAGACCTCGCTGCGCGGAGACCGCAAGGCGCCGGAGGCTCAGCTGCTGCTCGCCCAGCTCCACCGCCGCTCTGGTGGAGATCTGGAGAGGGCCGATTGGCTGCTGTCCCAGTCCAAGAAGAACACCGAGCGCGGCGCCGAGCGCCACCACCGCATCAGCCTCGAGCGCGCGATGGTCATGCTCGCCAAGGGCAACCTCGATGGGGCCGAGGCCCTCGCTCGCGACCAAGCCGCGCGCATGCCCAGCAGCCATCGGGTGTTCTCGACCCTGGCGGCCATCCTCGAGGCTCGCCAGCAGTTCATCCCGGCCCATGCCGAGTTCCTGCGCGCCAAGGAGCGTGCTCCCCAGGGCAGCCTGTGGGCTGCCACCTACGACTCGGAGCTCATCCGCATCCAGGCGCTGATCGAGGCCCAGGCCGCAGGTCTGCTCGACCTCTCGCCCGAAGCTCCTGCCGCCGAAGCCGCCGGTCCCACGGACGCGATTCGTGCAGAAGCCACCGGAAACACGGCCCACCGGGTGATTCGCCGCAAGGGCAAGAAGGACGAGGTCGAGGCCGCCGCTGCGGAGCCCGAAGCTCCTGCCGCCGAGCCCGAAGCTCCGGCCGCGGAGCCCGAAGCTCCTGCCGATCCCGAAGCTCCTGCCGAGGGTTGAGGCCAGCTATTCGGGGGTAAAGGAGAAGATCGGGGACCCAGGCTCGCTGGTGATTCCCCATCTCTGGGTGGCGTCTGCGACGGCTAGGCTGGCCCCTCCCGTCGGCCTCTCACCGGTACGATATCGGACCTTCCAGGCGACCGGTCCGGCCGAGAGGGTGTCGGCCAGCTGGGCGGACCAGCTCGCGAACGCCGCGTCATCGCGGAAACCCGGAGGGGAGACCCACGCCTGGACCACGCCATCTGAAGAGTCTCCAAGGTCGTATAGCGGGACCACCCAGGTCTTGTGCCTGGCGAAATCGGACGGACCGGATCCCCATCGACGCCGGGCCGTCTTGACACTGACTCCGTACTTGGAGATCTCCGGAGTTGCGGAGAAGTGGAAGAGCTTGGCCGTGGGGTGCAAGCGATGCTCGGACAGAGCCGAGAGCGGCACGGGAGCGGGTTGGCAACCGAATCCGAGTGCGAAGAGCAGCATCGAATCAGTCGAACCAACTGGAGGCTGTGTCCCACAGGCTCTCTGCGCCGTTCTGGACCAGCGTGGCGGGGGCGTAGTCTTCGAGACCCATGGCCTCCATACCTTCGTTCGCGACGAGCCCGAGGGGACCGAGCCCGAGCATCGCTGGCAAGCCGATGGTGACGGCGTCTCCGATAGGAGTCTCGGTGGTGTAGTCGCCGGAGAGGCCAAACGGAGTGCCTGGGACTGGCAGCGATAGGCCGAGGCCGTACTCGTTTCGACCATCCCCGTCAGCGTCCTGGTTGTAGACGCGGACTCCGCCACTGGGAACCCCGACGGACCCGCCGACCCGCCCACCGCGATCGGCGCCGCTGTCTCCGTTGACTTCGCGATAGCCGACCTCTCCGCTGACCAGGTCGGCTCGATAGCCGAGCTCGCCCATGCCGTTCTCGCTGTCCCAGTAGGCTCCGGCGCCCGCATCGAATGTCCGGACACCGCCCCAGAAGCCGGACTCTCCGGCCTTGGCGGGGTCGTTGGAGACCCCGGCGAGGGTTGCGTTGGCTCGGGCGCCGTATAGCCCGGCGTCTCCGCCCCACCCGAAGTCTCCGCCCACATTCAGGGCCTGGAGGTTGGTTCCACCGATCGTTTCGTTGAGACCGACAGATCCCCCCGCGCCGCGAAAGCTTCCGTCGGGACTTCGACTGATATACCCATCCGCGAGAGGTGCGGGTCGTCTGCTCTTGCCGCTCATAGTCGATCTCCGAGGAGGGGAGGTTCCAAAGGATCTTACAGATGATGGTATTCGAATACCAGTGTCAACCACCCACCTCGAGAGCGGAGAGCACTCGTTCGGCGCTACCGGGAAGAAGGATGGAGGATTCGTTGAGCGCGTACAGGACCAGCCCCACGGGAGTTCTTTCTTCGGCCCAGGCCTCGGGCTGGGCATATTTGGCCTCGACGCGCTCCAACAAGAGATTGGGATCGGGGCTGATCGGGGCTTCTGCGCAGGCGGCGCGGAGTTGTTGAGATAGCGAGGTCGGATCCCCACCTCGAGCCGCTGCTGCTGTTGTAGCCAGCAGCGCCTCGATCAACTGTTGGTGGGCTGTGTTCTTGGGAGGACCGTTCCGGTAGGACAAGGCTGCGAGAGCGCCATCGAACCCTTCGGGAGCGCCTCCTGCCGCCTTCTTCAATCCTGCGCCGAGCCAGGCGAGGACCTGTCCATGAGGCTCGGAATTCACCGGGAGGGAGGGCAGGCCGACGGAGGCTTCTCCCCCGGCCTCGAGGTGGCGAAGAGCGGAGAGCGCGACGGTGTGCGCGCTGGGGTGCCGGTCCGCGACCTGTTGGCACCAGAGTACCGTGCCGGCGAGGCTGCGCCACGAGGTGGTGTCGGACACCAGAGGTTGTCTCAGTAGCCGATCCATCATGGCCAGTGGGGCGGTTCGATCCGGTGCCGTTGGGTGGGAGAGTTCCTTGCCGAGCTCTGCAGCTCGCAGGCGGTCTTCAAGGGTCTCGAGGGCCGCCGCTCGGTTGATGGCGGTCGACAGGAGCTCTACTCTCTCGTGGGCCCCGATCGCGGCCGCAGCCTGGGCGAGGAGCAGGAGCACAGATCCTGCGGCGTAGGCGCGGAGGGAATCGATGCGGGGGAGCAGGGACACCCCGAGCCCTCGACCGAGACGGGCAAGAGTGGAGGCGTCGTGGTGGAGGTAGGGACCCAGGGCGGAGAGTCGGTCTCCTGCCCAGCTCAGCTCCCAACCCCCTACATGGGTGAGCCGGTCGCCATCGAAGTACGGCCGGACCTCGGCGGGCACCAGTGCGGGAGGGCCGTCCAGCTCGAGAGCTCTTGGGGTGAGCTTGCCCAACATCTGGTCTACGACGGGTTGAATTGCGGTGCCCCCCGCTCGGGCCAGGGCGACCCAGCGCTCGGCCAACGCGCGATAGTCTCCAGCCCAGGAGGCGGTGAGCGGGTGCATGGCATGGGCGTGGGCACCCCCGCCATGGGCTGCAACGGCCGGGAGCGTTCGAATCACGCGGCCGATCTGCTCGGGTCGGAACAGGGTCTCCCCTGTGGGGACGGGGCTGTAGATAGCGGGAATGTCGAGACAGCCGATGGGAAGTAGTAGATAGGGTCCAGCCATCGGGATCTCGGGATAGCTCTGGAGCCATCGCGCTGCGTGAACGGCTCCGAAGAGTCCTCCGGGAAGGAGGTCTCCGTTGGCGACCAAGATGCGCCTCCGTGTCCCAGAACTATCGGTGATGAGGGCCTCGTAGAACGCTCCGGTTCGTACGATCTCGATGGACTGGGGGGCCGGTAGCCCGCGGTGTTGGTGGACCTGGTGGAGCTGGATAAGCAGAGTCTCAGGGCGCAGCGGAAGGTACTTCATTGGGACTCTCCGAGTCGTCGAGAGGTGGATAACCCACCGGAAGAGCGCCTCGGAGCGTGGCCGCCGCCCCCGAGACTCAGCCCACCGAGGGCTGAGGCCGCCACAGCAGGTAGCCCTGGCGCCACAGGTTCGGGCGGATCTCCAGATCTGCTCGGCGACCGGCCAGGGTGCGTGCGGCCTCCGCGAAGTGCACCCGTCCGCCGAAGCTCTCGGTGTGCTGGGTCTGGGCCCAGGCGCGGTCCCAGTCCTCCATGAAGTCCTCGATGGGCTCTCCGGGGTTCATCCGGTGGATCTGGTCCTTGGGAAGGACCGGCTGCAGGTCGCGCGGAGACTCCAGGGGGTGCCGCAGGTTCGCGCTGAACAACACCCGCTGCTCCTTCGAGCCGTCGTGGCGGGGACGGATCAGATTCACCACCATCCGCGACCCCGTGGGATTGCTGGTGCCCTCGACCAGCAGCCCGCCGGGCAATAGGCCCGCCAGCATGGACCTATGGGCGGCTTTCACAGCCGACTCGTCGTACTGGCGGAGCACATTCATCGCGCGGATGCAGCGCACCCTCTCTCCGGGGAGCAGTGGGAGCTCGAAACCTCCGCGACGGAAGGAGGTGAGGGGGGTCACCCAGGGCTGGGCGGTGCGCACCCGCTCCGCATCGATCTCGATCCCGATCACGGGGAGCAGGGGATTCACGCGCCGAAAGTCCGCCGCGGCCTCCAGTGTGGTGGTGGGGCGGGCGCCGTAGCCCAGGTCGACGAATGCGGCGGCTTGCCACAAGCCGTCTTTCCGGCGAAAGAGTGGGTCTTCGGTACGCATCAGGAACCGATCCAGGCGCCTGAGCCGCACCGCAGCGGTCTTTCCGCGGGTAGGGCGTCCGAGGGGTTGTCGATGGGTGCGATACACGCCGCTGTCCTCGCGGTAGTCTGGAGTGGATGGCGGAAGACTGGCACGACCTCGCATCGCTCGAAGGGCAGCTCATCGGGGGGGCGTACCGCCTCGGCGAGCCCATATCCGACCGCGCGGCCCGCGCCTTGCGGCTTCGCGATCGCGCTCCGGCTGTGTTCGAGCGGCTCGATCTGGATGAAGCGCTCGAGGCCGAGTTCACGTCGCAGTACGAACCGGTGGAACACCCTGGGGTCTTGATGCTCTGGGACCGGGGCATACTCGCTCCCGGGGTCGGCTATCTGATCCGCCCAGAGCCGGTGGGGCCCACCCTCGATGATGTGCTCGACGAAGGTCCGCTGGAGCTCGGGCGAGCCCTCGAGACCCTCGAGGGTATCGTCGAAGCGCTCAAGGCACTCCATCAGCGCGGCATCGTGCTCGAGAACCTACGGCCCACCGTGATCCGAATCGTTCCGGGCTGGTCCCGAGAGCAGGTCCGGATCCCCGCTGGTCCATGGGGGATCGGGCCCGCGGCGGGGCAGGCCTATGGTGGGTATTGTGCCCCAGAAGTTGGCTATGACGAGTCCACCTCGATCGCCGACCAGTTCTCCGTCGGGGTCATCGCCTACGAGCTGCTCACCGGGACCACGCCGCACAACCCCGAGGCGCCTCCTGGGGACCGGACGATGTTACCCTTCTTACCAGCAGATGGCGTACCCGATCAGATGGAGCCGATGATCCGGCGCCTGCTCGCCGAGGAGAGCTCGGGGCGCTACCCAGATCTCGGTACCCTGGCTGACGAACTGAGCCGACTGCGAGAGGAGCTCGTCCCCGATGCCCCCGATGTGGGCCACTTCACCCCGATCATGCCACCGGGTCGGAGCTCCATTCCAGAGGTCATGCCGCGCTCGCGGCCCATCTACATCCCCGAGGAGGTGGAGGAGGTGCCGATGATCGAGCCGCCTACCGACTCCATACTGGGCGGCTTGCTGCTGATCTTGTCGGTCTTTGGGTGTGCTCTGGGCCTGTCCTACGCGATCCTGATGTTCTGGTAGCTCACAGGGGCAGGACCTCGACGCTGGGCCGGCCCACCGCGACGGGGAAGTCATCGATGCCACCGGGAGGGGCTTTGCGGAGGATCCCGTTCAATGCGATCCCCATCACATGGGTCTCGTACTTCACCAGATAGCCCTCTGTGCTGAAGTAGAAATTGGCCTTGCCCTCGGGGCTGGTCCACGAGAATCCCTCGACGGGAACGGGCGTTCCGTTGACGAGGACCTCGCTCGATCCGAGGGAAGCGACCGGGCCGGTCTGGACCTCTCCGGTGATCGCAGAGAGCATGCGCACGGTCTCGCGCTGGCTCCCGAAGCCCACGCGGCTCTCGGGATCCATGAGATCTACGGTCGAGAGATCGATGCGGCTGATGGGGTAGTCCGCGCTGCGAGCGCGGCCGCCGAGGTTGGTGCTGACGATCCAACCGCCGGGGGTCCAGCGGCCCTGGACTTCTGAGGCGCTGCCGTTGTCGTCGATGACACTGTGGAAGGAGGCGGGACTGCCGCCCTCGGCGTTGCCGGTGAGGCGCTGTCTGAAGGAGAGATCGATGGGGCCGACCCTGCCGTTGATCTCGGTGAAGGCTTCGATGATACGCCGCGTGCCGTTGGCTCCTGGGAGGACGCGCACGGTGACGGTGCGGGTGCCGACGGGGGCGCCCCCGACCGAGAGGTCCCAGGTGAGGGTGGATTCGGGCGGGGCTGCGAGGGCAGCGGTGAGGAATAGGGCCAGCATGGGCATCTCCGACAAGGCACCCTATCAAGGTGCGCCTCGCGTGGGGATCTCTTAGGGACAGCGCTGTGGCGGACTCCCTACGAACCCCCCTGCTGGAGAGGCGCGCCCGCGAGCGTGGCAGTTGCTATCGTCCGGGGCCGCGGCGGGTCGCGATGGCCTATCCCTCGCCGTATCGCGTCGCGATGAGCTCGCTCGGGTATCAGTGGGTGCTCGAGCAGATCGCCGCTCGCGGCATGAGCGTCGAGCGCGTGGTGCTGCCCGATGATGTGGCGGAGCACCGGCGCCGTCGGGTCCCCGCCCAGAGCATCGAGACCTTCTCTGCGCTGTCCAGGTTCCCCATCATCGCGGTCTCTCTCGCCTACGAGCTCGAGATCGCGGGCCTCATCGATCTGCTCGAGATCTCGGGAATTCCACCGCGTCGAGAGGATCGCGGCCCCGACGATCCGGTCGTGCTCATCGGCGGGCCGCTCACCTTCTCCAACCCGCTCCCCGCCGCACCCTTCGCCGATGCCATGCTGCTCGGAGAGGCCGAGCAGACCGCCCCAGACGCGGTGGAGGCGTTCTACGACTGCGACACCCGCGAGGCCTGGTTCGATGTCATCGCCGGGCTCGATGGGGGCTATATTCCGGAGCGCGATGGCACCCGGCTTCCCCCGGTGGCCCGGGCATCGGACGAAGGTCTCCCGGCTCGCAGCCACATCCTCACTCCGGATGCCGAGCTCTCGGACATGTTCCTGATCGAGGGGGAGCGCGGCTGTCACCGCAGCTGTAGCTTCTGCGTGATGCGCCGCTCGACCAACGGGGGAATGCGGCTGGTGACTCCCGAGCGCGTGCTCTCCCTGGTCCCCGATGAAGCCGCGAAGGTCGGGCTGGTCGGGGCCGCGATCTCCGATCATCCGCGCCTGGTGGACATCCTCGAGGTCCTGGTCGAGTCCGGGCGCCAGGTCAGCGTGTCCTCGCTGCGCGCAGATCGGGTCGAGCGCCGGCCCGCGATCGCCCGCTGGCTTCGAAAGAGTGGCGCCCGAACCCTGACCGTCGCCAGTGATGGGGCCAGCCAGCGCCTGCGCCGGACCCTGTCCAAGGGTGCAGTGGAGAGGCATCTGCTGGCAGCCGCCGCCATCACCGGTGAGCTGGGCTTCGATGTGTACAAGGTCTATATGATGGTCGGGCTCCCAGACGAGCAACAGGCCGATCTCGACGAGCTGATCCGGTTCAGCCTGGAGCTGCGCAAGGCCACGGGGCGCACCCGCATTGCGCTGGGCATCGCGCCCTTCGTCGCCAAGCGCAACACTCCGCTCGATGGCACCCCATATGCAGGGATCAAGCCGGTCGAGCGCACGCTGAAGGTCCTCAATCGCGGGCTGCGGGGCAAGGTCGAGGTGCGCCCGACCTCGGCGCGCTGGGCCTGGGTCGAGTACCAGCTTGCCCAGGGGGGCCCGGAGTCCGGCGAGGCGGTGCTCCAGGCTGTCCACGATGGCGCGAGCTTCGCCGACTACAAGCGCGCCCTCAAGGCAGTCGATCCCGCTACGATGCGGCCGTGGGCTTCCCAGGAGGACCCGTGCCCTTCCCCCTGATCATCGGTGAGCTGGTCGTGCCCCATGCGGCGGGGTTGGGCTATGTGGTGGCGGCGGATCGGGTAGCGGGCGGGGGCACAGTCGTGGCGGGGCAGGGGGTCGAGCAGTGGCTCCCGGGCGTGGCAGAGGGCCTCGATGTGGAGGAGCAGCGCGCGCTCATCCGGGGAATGTTGCTCCAGCCGGACCCCGTGCTGATCGGCGCGGCCTGCGCGGTGGCGCTGGCGCGGAGACCCGCTGGGATCGGTCCCTACCTGCTCTCTGCCCTGGTTCACCACGACCTCGGCACGCTGATGACTCCGGGCCCGGATGGATGCTCTGTAGAAGAGCGGCTGGCCCGGGCGGGCGCCGAGCTCTGCCCCCTGGAAGACGAGCGGTGGAGGGGCTTGGTCCTGGCCTCGCTGCGGAGCGTCGCTGCGGCGGTGCCCGAGGCCCGTGTGCTGGCTCGCTACGGAACCGCTTCGGAGCTTAGGGAGTGGGGCCCACCTCTGCTCGCCAGCGCGGATGTCCAGGTGCGCTCTGCCTTCGAAGACCAGCGGGGCCGAGACCCAGAAGGGGCCGTGATCACGGGGCTGTTGGCACCCTAGCCGAACTCGAGCGCCCACTTCTCCAGCTCCTTGATCCGGTCGCGGAGCTCGGCTGCGCGCTCGAACTCGAGCTTGGCCGCGGCCGCGCGCATCTCCTTGCGCAGCTTGTCGATGATCTGCGGGATGCGCTCGGGGCGCTCACCAGGCCCGAGAACCAGCTCGGTCGAGCGCTTTCTCTCTGGAGATATCTCGATGTAGTCCCCGGCCACCAGGGCCGCGAGAGGGTTGTCGACATCCCGACGAATGGTGGTGGGGGTGATGCCGTGCTCGAGGTTGTAGGCCTGCTGGATCTCTCGCCTCCGCAGGGTCTCTTCCATCGCCTTGGCCATATTGTCGGTGACGCGATTGGCGAAGAGGATGACGTGTCCGTTGACGTTGCGCGCGGCCCTGCCCATGGTCTGGATCAGGGAGCGTTCGTTGCGCAGGAAGCCGTCCTTGTCGGCGTCCATCACGACCACCAGGCTGACCTCGGGGAGGTCGAGGCCCTCTCGGAGCAGGTTGATCCCGACCAGCACATCGAACTCTCCCTGCCGCAGATCCCGAAGGATCTCCATTCGCTCGAGGGTATCGATATCGCTGTGCAGATAGCGCACGCGGATGCCGAGCTCGTCGTAGTAGTCGGTGAGCTCCTGGGCCATTCTCTTGGTGAGCACGGTGATCAGCACCCGCTCGGAGCGCTCCACCCGGCTGCGAATCTCGGCGAGGGCCTCGTCGACCTGAGTGTCGGCCGGCCGGACCTCGATGGTGGGATCGAGCAGGCCAGTGGGGCGGATCACCTGCTCGACGACGCGCCCCTCACACTCCCGCAGCTCCCAGTCTCCGGGTGTGGCGCTGACGTGGATGGTGTGGGTGCAGAGCTGTCGGAATTCCTCGAACTTCAGGGGCCGGTTGTCGATGGCGCTCGGCAGACGGAAGCCGAAGTCGACCAGGGTCTCCTTGCGGGCACGATCGCCGCGGTACATTCCCCCGACCTGTGGAATGGCGAGGTGGCTCTCGTCTACGATCAGCAGCCAGTCGGTGGGGAAGTACTCGATCAGGGTGGGCGGTGGCTCGCCCGGAGCCCGCCCCGAAAGGTGGCGCGAGTAGTTCTCGATACCCTTGCAGCGCCCGATCTCCTCGATCATCTCGAGATCGAAGAGGGTGCGCTGCTCGAGTCGCTGGGCCTCGAGCAGCTGCCCGCGGCCCTGGAGATCTGCAAGCCTGTCGACGAGCTCGGCCCGAATATGCTCCATCGCGGACTGGAGCTTCTCTTCCGGAGTGACGTAGTGAGAGGCCGGGTAGATCGCGATCTTGTCGAGGGGCTCGAGCTTGGTTCCGCGGAGCGGGTCGAAGAGGTGCAGCCGATCGACCTCGTCCCCAAAGAGCTCGATTCGCACGGCTCGGTCGTCCTCGTAGGCGGGGAAGATGTCGATCACATCGCCCCGGACGCGGAAGGTGCCGCGGTGGAAGTCCGCCTCGTTGCGCTCGTACTGGATCTCGACGAGCTTGGAGAGGATGTCCTTGCGGGTGGTCTGCTGCCCCTCCTCGAGCAACAGCAGCATGCCTTCGTAGGCTTCTCGGCTTCCGAGGCCGTAGATACAGGACACACTCGCGACGATGATCACATCGTTTCGCTCGAGAAGACACTTGGTGGCGGCGTGGCGGAGCCGGTCGATGGCCTCGTTGATGAGGCTGTCCTTCTCGATGTACAGATCGCTGCTGGGGACGTAGGCTTCGGGCTGATAATAGTCGTAATAACTGACAAAATACTGTACCGCGTTCTCTGGGAACAGCTTGCGCAGCTCGCCGAAGAGCTGGGCGGCGAGGGTCTTGTTGGGGGCGAGGACCAGGGTGGGCTTGTTGACCTGCTGGATGACGTTGGCGACGGTGAAGGTCTTGCCGCTGCCGGTGATCCCGAGCAGGACCTGATCCGAGGCGCCATCGGTGATGCCCTGGACGAGCTTGTCGATGGCCTGGGGTTGATCGCCGGTAGGGCGGTAGTCCGAAACGAGCCGGAAGGGCCGGGTGGGGGTCGGCCTGCCGACGTCTCGCTGCAGCGGGGGCCACTGGGCCATGGGGCGCTCCTCCGCCAGCCCCCTAACTGGAGGGATGGGGAATACCGCTCTCCCAGTGGAGGTTGCGAACGTGGGCGCGGCTCGGCGAATTGCGATAGTTGGCGCTCATCTGTAGGAGTGTGCATGTCCTGGTCGTCCCCAATCCCCAAGAGCCTGTTGGCATTCGCGGTTGCGCTATTCGTCCTGGTGATGCCGGCGTCGGCAGCCGAAGAGGCCGTGATCAAGCTCCTCGAGTCCGGCACGGGCGAGAAGATCTCCCTTCGCTCCACCCCCAAGAAGGGCACCTCCGAGAGCCTGTTGATGGTGATGGACATCGATATGGCGATGGATATGGGCGGCATGGGGCAGATTCCAGCCAAGCTCCCCCAGATGAAGATGCTGATGAAGGCTGACATCACCGACGTGAAGGGCGATCAGATCTTCTACGACTTCACCCTGGTCAGCGCCGATCTCGAGAGCGAGGGCTACGATCCGGCGATGGTAGCGGCGATGCAGCCGGAGCTCGCCAAGATGGTGGGCACCCGTGGCGAGGTGGTCGTCAGCACCCGTGGCATCACCCAGTCCGCCAAGGTCATCGCCCCCGAGGGCACCTCGACCGACGAGATGGCGCAGTTCGAGAATATGCAGAAGAGCATGAACCACGCCAGCGCTCCTCTCCCCGAGGAGCCCGTCGGGGTGGGTGCGAAGTGGTTGGTCACGACCAACCTCAAGGAGAATGGCATCCAGATGCAGCAGGTGGTGACCTACACGGTCAAGAGCATCGAGGGCACGGTGGTCACCCTCGACAGCGCCCTGGTGCAGAACGCCCAGAAGCAGCCCCTCGCCGCGGAAGGGCTGCCTCCGGGGACCAAGGCCTCCCTCGATTCCCTCGACTCCAAGGGCACGGGCGTGAGCATCATCAATCTCGGGAACCTGTTCCCCACCAGCGCCACCCTCGACCACGATATGAAGACCCGCATGACGGTGCAGGCCGGCGAGCAGGTCATGAATATGGGCATGGATATGAAGCTGGCGCTGGATATGTCCCGCAAGTAGGGCGCGGACTCGGCGGCCTATCGGCCCCGTGAGAGCGCCAGGATCTGCTTGGTCCGTCGACCGAGCAGCCCGAGCAGGGTGAAGGCCTTGCCCAGGTTGCCCAAGCCCATCTCGGCGACGGCGTCTCCCAGGGCGCCGAGGTCGCGATTGGCGGGGAACCAGAACACATCTGGCTTGCTGGACCGGTCGACTACGACGGTGCGGCGACGCACGAAGGTGCCGTAGGAGTGGCGGCTCGCGGCGATTCCGGTGCCGGTGTGCTTGGTGCCGGTCCATGGGATCTGGGGGATGGCGCCTGGGAAGGAGTGGTTGTTGACCAGTGCCAGCCCGACCTCGAGCCGACGAGCGATCTGCTCGCCGCGGGTCAGATTCTTGGTCCACACCGAGCCGTTCAGTCCGTAGGAGGATTGGTTCGCCCGTTCGATGGCCTCCTCGGCGTCGACCACCCGCATCACCGCGACTACAGGGCCGAAGGTCTCTTCGCGCACGACATCCATGTCTTCGGTGCAGCCATCGAGCACGGTGGGGAGGAAGCCCAGCCCGGGCCCGGTCGGCTCCCCGCCACACACGACCCGCGCGCCCTTGTCGACCGCGTCCGCGACGTGGCGCTTCACGAGGTCGAGCTGCGCTTTGTTCTGGAGAGGCCCGATATCGCCCTCTCCATCGGGGTAGACCGAGAGCTTGCTCGCGATGGCACCGAGGCGCTCGACGAAGCGATCGGCCACTCCGGCCTGGACGTAGAGCCTCTCGATGGAGCTGCAGTCCTGGCCGGCATTGTGGAAGGACCAGTGGGCAATTCCTACTGCAGTTCGGTCGAGATCGCAGTCGTCGAGCACGATGGCGGCGTCTTTCCCACCGAGCTCGATGCTGGCGGGAATCAGCCGCTCTGCAGCGCGGATGGCGACCTTGCGGCCGGTGTGGACCGAGCCGGTGAACACGACGGAGTCGATATCTGCATCGATCAGGGCGGCCCCTACGGCCCCATCTCCCTGGACGAGGCCAACCAGATCGGGTCCGAGCACCTCGGCGCAGATGGCGTGGAGCCAGGCCCCGACTCGGGGTGTGTGCTCCGAGGGCTTCATGATCACCGCGTTCCCGGCGAGCAGGGCGGGGAAGAGGGGCTTGTAGAATTGGAGCAGCGGGTAGTTCCACGGCGCGATGACCGCGACCACGCCCCTCGGGACGGCCTCGATGACAGCGCGCTTCCCGGGGAACTCGACCGGTGAGAGGCGCACCTTCTCGGGGGCCAGGGCGCTCTTGGCGAGCTGAGCGGCGCCCTTGGCGTAGTTGAGCGCGATCACCAACTCACTCATCAGACTGTCGGTGGGATGGCGGCCCATCTCGTCGACCAACAGAGCCATCGCCTGCTCGCGGCGCTGTACCACACGCCGTCCGATCTCGATGACCCGGTCTCGACGCGTGGAGAGGGGGAGACCGGCCCAGGCGGCCTGAGCGGCTCGTGCGGCTGAGACAACGGCAGCGACATCTCCGGGGGCGGTCCACTCGACAGGTGGCAGGCTGTGCCCATCAGCAGGGCTGGTGGTACCGGGGTTCGACATGGGACTCCCTCATTGATCTTCTGCGTAATCTGCGGACTAATCGGTAGGGAGCATCGCTCGCCAGTCTGGATTTGCGGGGGCACCGAGCAGCTGCGCAGCGACGGGGTCCTCGAAGCGGACCTGCTGCCCGGTCGGAGCGGTGAACAGGGGGACTTCGGCGCTGAATGCCTGGGCACAGGCGGTATAGAACTCGGACCGGCTCGGGGCGCTCACCACACCCAGGAGCACGGGATGGACCGTGTCATCGAGGAGCGCTGCGATCGCAAGGGTGGCGGCATCTTCGTAGTGGATGAGGGGGAGCGGGGCATCGGGCGGTCCGAGCCGGGCGCTGCGAGAGCGTGCGTAGGCCCGCTGCGGGCCCCGGCTGCTGTGCCACAGGCCCGCGCATCGCAGGATGGACCCGTGGGGGCCGGCCCAGCGCCGGAATGCGGCCTCCGTAGCCGCAGCCAGCTGGGCGCGCTCAGAAGCTCCCGCGGGGTCTCCGGACCGGATGGTGCCGCAGTACGGTCCGTGAAAGCCGATGGTGGAGATGAGAACCGCTCGTGCAGGGCGGGGTTGTGAGCCGAGGCGCTCGATGGCATCGAGCTGCTGAGCGCTGCCGGGTAGGGCCAGGAGCACGCGGTCATTCGCGGAGATCCGAGGCCAATCCGTGCTGGGCCGAGCTCCTGCCGCACGAAGCGCCGGGTGACGGTGGTTCGTCGCGGTTATGGCCCGTACCTCACCAGAAATTCTGCGAGCGACTCGTCCTCCGAGTTCTCCTGCACCGATGATTGTGACGCTCATGTGATTCCTGGCCTCGGTGTACGCGGTACAATTCGATGGATGTTGGTCGACCCAAGCATGATCGCGATGCTCGCCGAACTCCGCATCCCGGGGCAACCCGATCCGGTGCGGGAGATCCTCGAGGTGTTTGCTGTCGACGGAGAGCGGGGGCTGTCCATCCTCGGTGAGGCCTTCGCTTCCAACGACTCCGATGGGCTCCGCCGTGCGGCCCATCGACTCAAGGGCGCCGCCGCCAACGTAGGTGCGGTGGAGCTCGCCACCTTGTTGGCTCGGGTGGAGGACGGGGCTCGGGGGGGCCACCTGGAGGTGCTCGATGGGGACCTCCGCCGCGCTGCTCACCTGTTTCGAGACAGTCTCACGGCCCTCGAGGCGCTGGCATAGTCCTAAGAGGTGGTGCTCGCCCAGCGCTCGAGTGCAGCGCAAGTGGGAAGCTGAACGGCCCCATCGAGATCGGGGGCTGCGGGGCCGGTGAGGAGGAGAGAGACTCGCTCCGGTAGGGCGCGACGGAGCTCCCTGAGTCGTTGTTCGCGGTCGGGAAGAGGGGCGAAGAGGCTGATGGCGACCGACTCAGCGCTGACCGCTGCGGCGGCTCCGCGGATCTCCCGAATATTCGTGTCTGAACCGAGGAGGATGGCCCTCCGCCCCGTGAGCGCGAGGGTGCTGGCGGCGAGGTGAGGTCCGATTCGGTCGACCTCTCCGCTGATCGAGGCGCAGATGGCGACTGGACCCCGTGCAGAGTCCGCGAGGGGTCGCCAGTGGTGGCTGAGGAAGCTGGTGAGGATCTCGACCGAGAAGCGTTCGTGGAAGCTCTCCAGCGCGTGTTCCGTGCGACTCTTGGCGATCCGGGCTCGCAGCGGGATGACGACCTGATCGAGGAAGACCACGGATCCGAGGCGCGCCCAGTGGATCTCGAAGGCTCGGGACAGGGCATTGGCGTCGAGCGCCCGAATCGAGATGAGGAGCGGGCCGAGCTCGTCTCCGTGGAGCGCGATGGCGTCGGGAAGGGTCCATCGGCGGAGATCTTCACGGCTCGCGGTGAGTACATCGCGCGGCCGAAGGCCTCGGTCCAGGGCACGGGCGATGTCAGTGAGATGTCCGACCAGAGCGGCCGGGTAGATCCGCTGACCGCCGTCGGTTCTCAAGGGCAGGGGAAAGCCATAGCGGCGTTCCCAGGTGCGCAGGGTGTTGGAGGGGATGCCTGTCGCGCGGGACACGGCCCCGATGGAGAGGGTGAGGCTGGTATCGTCGTCCATGGGTTTCGCATAACAAATGAACAACAAATGTGCGGAGTGCTTTGCACAGGGGATTGGTAGGATGAGGTATGCCCTACAACTCCGAGATCGCCCGCGAAGTCTTCCTCTCACCCAACGAGAGGATCATCCTCGATTTCTACGAGGGTCCCGTACAGGCGGTCTATCGCCACGACGAGCACGGGTCCTGGTATGTGTTCGCCATGCCCGGCGCAGCTCGTAAGGAGAGGCTGTTCTGCTTGCGCCCCCTCGCAGATGCTTCGGTCGCAGATAGCATCGCGGACTTCGAGACGATCGACGAGGTCGACTGGCTCACCCGATTGGGCCGCGACACCCTGTTGCCTGCGTGCGCACCGGTTGCCTACCGGTTGCGCCAGCAGGGTCGTCAGGTGCTGGAGGTGGTGGACATGACCGAGGAACAGCTTCGGGCAGCCGTTCCCATGTCGGCCACGGAGTTCGCCGACGAGTGACCCGAGGAATAGTGGGAAATGGAAATCCCATTGATCTGCGTGCTTCACATCCTGAATCGGCTCATGCTGCATGGTTGGATTTGACTGAGGTGCGGGAGGCATGCCGTGTGCACGGGGCTATCCGGTCGGAAGAAGACTTCCCATCGGCTGAGCTTATTGTCGGCGTTCTATCGTCGCGCAAAGTTGGCACGGGTCTCGCATATGCCCTCCACGACACCCGGGAAACCGGTGATGACCGAAAAGAAGGGGCTTGGCTCTTTCTTCGGGAAGTCAGTCAGAACTGATCTTTGACGTCAAAAATCCCCATGAAGGCCAGGTGATGGCCCCTTGCTTCGGCAGGCGGACCCATCGCAACGGCAGTTGTCGGATAGACGCCCTCTGAGCCCCTCGGTCAGCTTGCTGAACGGGAAGGTGAACAGAGAGCGGGATCCAGCGCAGGGCAAACGTCCAGGCACCGCTAGCGGTGATTGGCACGGGTTGTTCGTACTCACGGCGAGGGTCGTGAGCGTGTCACGGCAGCTAGACGAACCTTGAAGGGGAAAACAGAAGCCCATGGAAGAAAAAGACTTCGGGAAGCTCGTGGCAACGCGGGTCTGGAGTCTGGTCTCTTGTTCGGAAGAAAGCCTCGAGGTCGGACCTCGCTGGGTGGAGCGTTCGCGCTCCGGGTCAGCGGTGGAGAACGACGAGGGGGCATAGCTCGCGCAGTGATGCGTGAGAAGCTGAGCAAGAGTGGCGTTCTTCGAAGGGTGCATGCGCATCGGGGACGGCGGCAACGCATAGAACCCTATGCTCTCTACGAGACGCTTCGGCGGTTTGTAGAGGGGTGCAGCGTCCATGAGCCCAGCGGGGCCATCGTTCTTCGGAGCGGGGGTCAGGCGGGGCGAGCGAGAGAAGGGGCATTCCGCGAGGAGTGTCGAGCCGCGAGGCTCTGCGATATCTTCGTTCGTTGTTCGATTCGGCGACGGATCGGGTTGTGGATGGTGTCGAGGAGGTCGATGAGAGTCGGCTTTTGAACCGAAAACGATGCGAATCCTGTCCGGCTGGGGTGCAACAATCCCCGAACGGCACTGGAACCTGAACCGGCGAGGTGGTGAGAAACCACGGGGTCGGCAGTCGACTGGCAGCATGTGGAGGTGGCCAGTCCTCGAGCGAAGCAGCTTCGGCTGGTTCGTTGACTGGGCCAGAGTCGGGAGTACGGAAGCAGGAAGTACCACGAGAGCGAATCTTGAAGAGAGGCGAATTCAGTTCGCGTACGGCGATGCCCTCCCCGCAAGGAAGGGAGCAGCGGTGCAATGTGAATCTGAAGGGCCGAGAGGCGTAGCGTCGAGAGTGACGTAAAGTCCAGAGGGAGACTCCGAGGAAGCTGTAAACAGGCGACTGCGGAGAGGGTGTTTTGTAGAAGCCATGAGGGCCCGCCGGAGACGGTAAAGGTCGAGATGGAGGCGACGAATCCAAGAGTCGCGAGCAAGACATTCTGATGGAAGGCCTGCAGAGATGCAGGAGAGCAAGTCCATCCCTGAGGGACCGACGAACACTGCGGATGCCACTGACGGGTGCGAGCCCAGCAGAGCGCAACTCGTGTCGAAAGTCTCTGGAGAAGACGCTTCCATCGGTGTTTTGGGTGTCAACCCAAGAGCCCCGCAGGTCTCAGGACTTGCGGGGCTCTTCGTATTTGTGGGGTACCGAATCGGCGCCCTCGATGGCTTTTGGAAGGTCCGCGGACCGCAGGCCCGGTCCGCCTCGCACCGTGTGGCGGGCGAGGCGGTTTGGGCCGAGAGGTTCTCCGCCCTCGTCTACTGGATGGAGGAGATGAGTTCGTACGGAGTCGAACAGGCCGGTGCCACAAGTGCGTAGTGGTACACCTCGAGGGTGACCCTGACGGGGAGGCCGGTGAGGTTGGTCCAGGAGACCGTCTCGTCATCCGTGATGCTGAAACCCCCGTCGAGGGAGTTCCCGGCTGGGTCGAGGAGGCGGATGTCGATGTCGGCGATGGCATCGCTGAACAGGACATCGGCGGTGACCGTCCGTCCGGGGGGAACGGTGCCCAGGATGAAGAAGTCTTCGTCCAGTCCGTTGACGAACAGGTCGTTCGCGTTGGTCACCCCGGTGGTGGCGGTGGCCTGGTCGTCATTGTCCTCGTTGGCGTCCTCGTTGGCGCAGTCGAGGTCGATGAACTCGATGTCGTAGGGCAAACACGTCGCGACAGAGGTGAGAACGGATGCACCTACTGTGAAGTCCAGGGCAGCTCCGGAGGTGTTCGTGGTCGAGACGACGAGAGGAGATCCGAAGAACTGAGAGTCGATCTCGAGGCCGGCGTCGTCGTACAAGGTCAGCCCCAGAGCTCCCAGCGAGGGAACCGCTGTGGCGGTCGCGACCAAGCGGTGGCCGTCGAGAACCCCGGTTGTGAAGAAGTCACTGTCGGTGGGGGTGGCGTTGTACGGGCCGGATACGACGGGGCCTGCGGTGGCGATGTCATCGTCGTCCTCGTGACCATCGGGCGTACACACCGGCGTGATGTCCGTGACGGTGATGTCGTAGTCCCCGCAGAAGCCGTTGAGCTGAGAGACGCGGGGAAAGATGAAGGCGTCTGCGCCGGTGGTGTTGGCCCAGGTGCTGGGGTTACCCGTGGCCACGAAGTTGGCGCTCCCGTCGATGAGGACCAGGTCGAGGTCGATCTGGCCGGGGTCGTAGGTCAGATCGACCTGGGCGATGGAGTTGTTGGGCACATTGATGGAGTACACGTCGACATCACCCAAAAGGGTGGAAGCCGAGGTGACGCCCAGGGGAAGAGATGTGGCATCGATGAGGGTGTCGTTGGGCTCGTTGGTGTCGATACTGCAGACGGGCGTGCGGGTGCCCGAGGCCAGGTCGTAATCGGTGCACCCCGCGCTGGCTCCACTATAGAAGTACACCCTTGCGTATACGGTGGTATCCGCTCCGGTGTTGTTGAACCATTCGACGGTCTCGACATCGTTGGGGGTGCCGGCTCTCTGCAGCAGGTTGCCCAGGCCGTCGACGAGGTCGAGATCGATGTCGCCCTGAGCGGCCAGGTGTGAGATGTCGACGGTGAGCACGTCTCCATCCGCGACGTCGAGGGCGTACCAGTCCTCGTTCCCGGGGACGAGGACCTGACCGTTCGCATTGGTGATACCGGTCGTGGCCGAGACGAGGTCGTCGTTTGGCTCGCTGGCATCGTCGGCGCACACGGTCAATGTTGCGGTCCAGTCGTACGTATTGGTCCGGCCGATCGTGTACATGCGGACCTCGACGGTGATGGCCGCGTCGGCGCCGGTGTCGTTGAACCAGGACACGTTCTCTACGTCGGAGGTGCTTGTGCTCTGGTCCAGCTCGATGCCGTTGGCGTCGGTGAGGAACAGGTCGATGTCGCCGTCGATATTGGCGAACAGGGTCTGGACGTCGAGCTGTTGGCCTGCGGGTACCGTCACGGTCCAGAAGTCCGGGGAGCCGAAGCACACGACGAGCCCCGTGCCCCCAGTTGATGCAATGGCGTCCGACGGGACGTTGTTGGGCTCCATGGCGTCATCGGCGCATGCAAGCAAGCCGGTATCGCCGGAGTCCGGGAAGATGAATCCAGTCTCGCCGGTGTTGCGGGCGCCCGTGTCTGTGTCCGCGTCTGCGTCTGTGTCTGCGTCGGAGTCTGTGTCCGCGTCGGAGTCTGTGTCCGCGTCGGTATCGGTGTCGGTGTCGGTGTCGGCCATTGTCGCGGTGTCGCCAGTCGTCGCGGTGCCTCCACCGGGACTCCCCGTGTCTTGGGAGCTGGTGTCGGTGTCGGTGTCTGCGTCGGTATCTGCATCTGCGTCGGTATCTGCGTCTGCGTCGGAGTCGGCATCTGCGTCGGAATCGGCATCGGCATCGGTATCCGCGTCCGTGTCGGTATCGGTGTCGGTGTCGGTGTCGGTGTCGGTGTCGGTGTCGGTGTCCGTCTCTGCATCGGAATCGGTCTCGTCCTTGGTCGGGCAGCCCCCGAGGACGAGCATGGAGAGGAGAAGCATGAATGATGAGTTGCGCATGGTATTTTCCTTTGATCCGCCGGCATCTAACTCACGGCATGTTGCGGTCAAGGCGGCCGAGAATGGAGGGTCGCCGATTGGTCAGCGCGGTTTGCAGTGACGGCGCGCTCTCAGCCGATCGACCGTCCGCTTCACCCTTCTGGCACGCACCCGGATTGGGCGGTCCGATACCGGTCCCGGCGGTTTTTTGGGGCCTGTGGGCGGGGCTGCGCTAGGCTGGGCCCGATGAACACCTACCGCTGCCGCCTGCTCACCCCGATCTCCGCTACGGAGGTCCAATGGATCTCCGATGCCGTCCTCGTGCTCGATGGGCGAATCATCGCCGAAGTCGCCCCCTATGACGGGCGCGAGGTCGACGAGGATCTGCGGCCTTGGGTGCTCACGCCAGGCTTTGTAGACGCCCACCTGCACTTCCCCCAGACCCGCATCGTCGGAGCGGCGAGCGGGCCTCTGCTCGAGTGGCTCGATCGCAGCACCTTCCCCGAGGAGCAGCGCTTCTCCGAGGCCGCCCACGCCGAGCGGATCGCTGCGGTGTTCTGCGAGCGCATGCTGTCGGCGGGCACCACCTTGGCCATGGTCTATGGCTCGGTCCATCCCTCTGCCGCCGAGGCCCTGTTCCAGCAGCTCGACCTCAGTGGGATGCGGGCTCTGGCGGGGCCGGTGCTCATGGATGCCAACAGCCCAGATTCGTTGATGCTCCCCGTGGACCGGGCGATTCCTGCTCTGGAATCCCTGGCGGATCGCTGGGATGGAGCAGACTCCGGGCGGCTCCGCGTCGCTGTGGTGCCCCGCTTCGCGCTGTCCTGTACCGGGGCCATGCTGAAGGCGGCGGGCCGGTTGGCTGAGGCGCGGGGCTTGTGGGTCACCACGCACCTCTCCGAGAACCTCGAAGAGTGTCGGGTCGCTCGCGAGATGTTCTCCGCTCCGGATTACCTGTCGATCTACGAAGATGCCGGCTTGCTGCACTCCCGCAGCGTCTTCGCCCACTGCATCCACCTCTCGGATAGCGAGTGGTCGCGGTTCGCGGCTTCGGGTGCGGTGGTCGCCCACTGCCCGGACAGCAACGACTTCCTCGGCAGCGGCGGCATGCCTACTCACACCGTGATCGAGCGTGGAATCCCCTTGGCCATCGGCACCGATATCGCCGCTGGGCGCAGCTTCCGGGTGCCGCGGATCTTGAGCAGCGCCTACGACAACGCCCTGCGCCAGGGCCTCCAGCTCGACCCCAGGCAGCTGCTGTGGTGGGGCACCCGTGGGGGTGCGGTGGCGCTCGGAGAGTCCCGGGTGGGGGTGCTGCAGCCCGGCTTCGAGGCCGATGTCATCGCCCTCGACATCCCGGACTGGGTCGAGTCCGAGGCCGAGGTGCTGGGCTGGGCTCTGTTCGATCACGATGCACGGGTCCGCCAGACCTGGATCCGCGGCGAGGTGGTGTGGTCCGCTCGCTGATCAGCGCCGTCGGCGCGGCCAGAACCGGCTCTCCATCAGGGGCTTGGCGGCCAGGTCGAGCACCAGCAGACCGACCCCGAGCGTGCAGAGCACCGCGATCGAAGGCAGCGGCCAGACGATCACCGTGCCCCCGACGATTCCGAGTAATCCACCCAGCAGGGTGATGAAGGAGAGCTTGTCGTCGGAGAACTCCTTGAAGCCGCGCTCGAGCTGCTCGGTGGTGACCGTATCGAGCTGCTCGATCACGATGGCCCGCACATCGACCTCTCGGACCAGGCCCACGAGCATGCGCGAGAGCACTCGGTCGATATCATCCTGGCGGCCAGCCAGGGCCTCGGGGAAGCGGATCAGCAGCTCGTCGAGGTGCTCGAGCCCGTCGTCTACCGTCTGCTCCAGATCCTCGATCTCCCGGTTGAGCAGGCGCACCAGCGGGGGGGACCAGGCCCCCTTGAGTTTGCGCACCGCCCAGCTGCGCAACCCCTCCCCCGCAAAGTCTTCCAGGCTGCGCTCGGCCCGTCTGGCGAGGCGTTTTCGGAACTCTGGATTGCTGGTGAGCTCGGCGACCCAGGTGAGGATCACCCGCCGTAGATCGTCCTTGAACTCCGGGTCCTGGGTGATCTGACCGAGCTTGTCGATGGCCGAGCTCGACAAGCGCTGCACGATCTGCATGTCCTCGATGCGGGACAGGTGTTACGTTGCATGACCAGAGGCACCGCCGGTTGCACGCCTTATGGCAAGGACGTCGCGGCGGCGCATGGATTCCGGAGTTGCGTTCCGGCGTTGGCTCGGACGCAGCCTCGACTATCGTCAAAGGGTCCATATCGGCGTTCCGGTGTGCGCGCCCCTGGGGTAGCGGGGTCCGGAACGCGGACGCAAGTGGGCCCGGCGGCAGGCGCTACCCCACCACCGGGCCCTGGGGCCGTCCACGATCGCGTCGGCGTCGCAGACAAGCGAAGAGTCTGGCTCGACCTCGGCTCTCATGGACGGCCCCTCGGGCTCGGTCCTTGCCGTGGCGAATGCCGTCCAGGTGGGGCCCCAGCCCCCACCGCGGGAGAACTACAGCAGGCGGACCTGCCCGTCGGGCATGCGCCAGCCAGCAGCGTCACGCACCACGCGCCCCTGCCGCTCCAGGTCGGCCAACGCCTCCCCCAGGCGCTGGTTGTTGACCCGCAGAAGCTCGCGTAGCTCCTTGCGCATCAGCGGTCCGGGAGACGCGGCCAGTCGCTCGACCACCCGGTCACGAAGCGGAACCGGCCGCTCCTCCAACGCAGGCGGCGCCACCAACTCCAGGTGCGTCGCATCCCCCTGCACAAGCCGGATCTCCACCGGGTCTGGAGACGGCGCGGACCGGTGCTCCAGGTGCAGGCGCAACGCGTCGCGCTCCTGGGCCAGGTAGGCAAGGCTGTCGACGAAGGCGTGCAGGTCGCTGCTGCCCCTCAGCGCCTGCCCGGGCCGCTTCCGGTGCTTCTTCGACGCGTGGTGTACCAGCGCGATCGCGACGTCGTGGGTGCGCTGCAGCTCACGCAGGGTGCCCAACAACACGGCCATGTCGGCCGCCGCATTCTCGTCAAGCCGGTGCATTCGGACCAGCGGGTCCAACACCACCAACGCCGGTTTCAGCGCGCCCAAGGTCGCCCCCAGCCGCTGCTGATCCTCGGGGCGGTCCAGCCGCAGGACCGGCGCGGTGATCACCTGCAGGTCGAGGCGCCGCAGATCGAGGTGACGGTGGGCACACAGCGCATCCAGCCGGCTGCGGACATCACCTGGGGCGTCCTCCGCCAGGTAGACCAGCGCCGGCCCGGTCCGCTCGACTGTGAAGTGACCCAGGCAGGGGGTTCCGGACGCGACGCTGACCGCCATATCCAGCCCCAACCACGACTTTCCAAGCTTCGGCTGGCCGCCGATGATCCCCACCCCCGCTCGGGCCCACAGGTAGCGGATCAGCCAGCGGGCCTCGGGGGAGGCGGCCTCGATCTGCGCGGCCTGGACATAGGGCAGGGTCGCTACGGCCACAGCGCCCGCCTCGCCTCGATGACCGCGGTGTGGTCGACCACGTCGCAGTCCCGACGGTTGGCGACCTGCAGCGCCTTCAGCGCCAGCCGGTCGGTCGCCCGCAAGTTGCCACGGCCGATCTCGAAGATCGCGTCGTGGGCTCCGTCGTCGAAGGGGACCTTGACCGCACCGGCGACGGTGCACCGGTGGACGACATAGGCCCGGGTCTCGTCGCGAGACAGCAGCCGCAGCGTCGCGTAGTGGGCGATCCGACGGGCGACGTCGTCGAGCTCGGGGCGACGCAGCAGCTCGGACAGGGGCGGCTGGCCGATCAGCACCAGGGACAGCAGCAGCTGGCTGTCCATCGCGAAGTTGGTCAGGGTCTTCAGCAGGGCCATGACCTCGGGACGCAGCTCGTGCGCGTCGTCGATGATCAGCACGGTGCGCAGGCCATCGGTGTGCGAGGCGCCGCGGACGGCCGCCTGGATGTTGCGGATCATCCCTGGGGTGGAGCCGGCGGACTGCACGCCCAGGGCGGCGGTGATCTCGCGGCACATGTCGCGCTTGGACAGGCCTGCGACCTTGACGTAGTGCACGCGATAGCGGGCCTCGGGCAAGGCGTCTCGAAGTGCTCGCACCAGGGCGGTCTTCCCGGTGCCGGCTGGCGCGATCATCGCCGCGGACATGCGGTCGTTGAGCGCCGTGCGCAGATCGTCGAGGACGATGTCGAACTGTTCGTGGGCGAACCGATGCCGGACCGGCAGCTCGCGGGTGAAGGGGGTGGCACTCAGGCCAAAGCGGCCTCGGATCTCCATGGTCTACTCCTTGTTGTCGGTGAATCCACCGTCGGGTCCGACGACGGGACCGAGGTCTCGTTCGGCGGCCAGGCCGGCGGCGCTTGTGGGCAGCGCGTGGACGGGCTCGGGCTCGGCGCCCGGTCGGCCGCGGCGGTCGAGGGCGTTGGCAGCGAGGTCGACGGGGTGGACCTGGACCAGCTTGCCGCCGTGCAGCACCCAGACGGTGTCGTCGAGCGCGTGTCGGTAGATGTCGATCTTCTGCCCGCGCAGGCCGCGGGGGACCTCGAGGTGGTCGGGGCCGACGCGGATCACGTGGTCGTTGGTGACGCGTCGCTGCTCGGTGATGAGGAACTTCCGGCGCAGCGCCTCGGCGTCGTCGGGGAAGCGCAGGGCGCGTTGGTCGCTCTGCCAGCGGGTCGCGGGCGGGACGTCGCCGATTCCCGCGTGGTCACGCCGGTTGTAGACACGGGCCAGGTAGTGCTGCAGACGCAGCTCGAGCGCGCCGCAGTCAGGGTCGATGCGCGGATCCGCGAGGTGTCGGAGGATGTCGGCCTTCGCGGTCCGATTGAAGCGCTCGATCTTTCCATGTCCCTCTGGATATGCCTCTTCTCCGTGAAGGAGCAGGCCGATATTGGCGACGACGGACACGGTGTCGTTGCTGATGAATCCAGGGCCATGGTCGAGGTAGAGCACGTCGAACAGGCCGTGTCGGGCGACCATCTCGTGCAGGCCCCGGAGGAACATGCCGGTGTGTTCGGATGTGCCGACCACGACGTGCAGGACGTAGCGGGTCGCGTCGTCGAGGAAGAACAGGGCCACCCGCTTCTTCCGCGCGGCCCCCGCCCTGAAGTGCTTGCCGTCGCACAGGACCATCTGCATCCGGTGCGGGTAGGCGAACCGCCGGCTGTCCCGGTCCCGACGAAGCAGCTTTCGACGCGACGTCTCGATTCCCATCCGCCGCATCGCGCGCCACACCGTCGTCCGGTCGACGGGCTCACCGGGGTCGATGACCCCATGCTCGCGGGCGCGGCGGACCAGCTCGGGGATCGAGGCGTCGGGGTCGGCGGTGCGCTCGGTGCGGACGAAGGTCAGCAGCGCCCGCGGGAGGACCACGGAGTCGGGCGTGCGGGCGCGCGCGGCGGGCTCGAGGCCTCCCAGACCGTCCGCCTCGAAGGCCGCGAGCCAGCGGTACGCGGTTCGCTCGCTCACCAGCCGCGGATGCCCCTCCAGGGTCAGGTGCGGGCGGCGGATCACCGCCTGGAGAGCGGACACACGGGTCTGGCCGCCCCGCATCCGCGTGACGATCTGGCTCACCACCATGTACCGGAACAGGGCCTCGGGGGAGGCCGGCTGGGGCGCGGAAGGGGTCATCGGTGCCACTCCAGGGGTCGCTGAACCCTGACCCGGGCGCCCGAGCCGCGCTGCGTCCTACTTTCGTGGATCGCTTCTCCCGGTCGCCTCGAGGTCTGGGGGGTCCGTTCCGGAGCACGAGAACGCAGCGACCGGCCGGAGCACGCCGTCCCACCACAGCGGGCGGCCCCACAGGCCGACCAGCTGCCCGACCACCAGCAACCTGCGGACCACGGGACCGACGAGGCGCTCGAGGACGGCCGCTACGGCGTGGCCACGACTCGCGTATCCGGGCTGGGCCCGGACTCGCGCGGCCTGCTCGCGCAGGACCAGGGCGGGGACCCGCAGGGTCTCGGCGATCCGGTGTCGGAGGTCGTCGGCGAGGTCGGGGTGGGTTCCGGTCAGGGCCAGGGCGAGGTCGACCAGGCGGCCCTGGGTGCTCCACCACCAGTCTGAGCCGCCCTCGGCCCTCCGTGCCCAGGGCTGGAGCTTTGCCGCGTCGGCAGCTCCCTCGAACACGGTGTCGGCCCAGTCCCGGTGGGGACCCGAGGGCTCGTCACCATCCGGCGAGCAGGGAGCCAGCGCGCGCCGCCCATACGGGAAGTGCCCCGGCGGGTACACCGTGAACGCCACCTCGTGCACCGCGCACCGCACCACCATCAACGGGAACCGCGGCCCCGTCTTGCGATGGCGCCAGTGGTCCAGACGGACGGAGCAGGCTTCACCCCCATCCTGGCGAACCGTGCAGTGAAGCGGGACTTCGGGCCGAAGCCAGCCATCTGCGGCAGCATCGTAGGACGCGATGACAACCGGCCGGCTTGACACGACGGGGCGGCGAACGTAGATAGACACTGCCTTGTGCAGGCGTGTCGGTTAGGCCGGAAAACCAGGTCGACACGTATCAATCAGAAGCCCGCGGTGTTGGTGCACTGCGGGCTTCGCCTCTCAGGGGCGGGGTTCGCCCAGTCGCTATCTCAATCTGCCGTGACCCTGCCATGGAACCTGCAACGGCAGCCCTTCAACCACGCCGCTGGTCATGCGACGCAACAGTTGGTGGCGAAGCCGATCATGCCGGCGACCGAGCAGGAGCGGATCAGCCCGTGCCAGTCCCACAGGAAGGAGAGCGCAAAGGCGGCTGCGCACACGGGCATGAACACGTTGAGCGCGAGCTGCATGCCCCAGCCGGTCTCGAAGGCGAGCGCCTCGATCGTGTAGGCGCGCCGATCTCGCTCCTCTGCTGGATCGAAAGGAAGCTCGGTGTCTTTGTGGACCACCCGACGCCGATACTTCTCGAAGAGCTCCAGAGCCCCGAGGGTCTTGATACGGTCTGCCCACGTCGGACGCTCGAGCTCGGGGTCGTTCTCCATGGGGAGAGCTTATCCCCGCGCTGACAAAACATGTCCGACACGAACCCATGGCTCGGGTGACGATCGGAAGTGGAGGACTGTACGTGAGCTGGGACAACCTGAAAGGACTCGCCCGGGATTGGATTCTGGCGATTGCGGTGGTGCTGGCGCTCTGGTTCCTGTGGATGCAGTTCCTCGCTCCCCAGCCCAAGAGCTCTGGGCCGGCCCCAGACTTTGCTCTGGCCGACCTCTCCGGCGAAGAGGTCCGCCTCTCCGAGCTCGAAGATGTGGTGGTGCTCAACTTCTGGTTCACCTCCTGCCCGCCCTGCAGGCACGAGATCCCCGAGCTCTCCGCCTTCCACACAGCCCACCCGGATGTGCCCATCTTCGGGGTGTCGATCGACCGGATGCCCACCCCCAAGCTGGCCGCGATCTCCAAGAAGCTCGGCATCAACTACCCCGTGCTGCACGACGCAAACTCCAAGGTCGCCGCAGAGTATGGGGTCAGCTTGTTTCCGACGACCGTGGTCATCCACGACGGAAAGATCGCTACGGTCCGCATGGGAGAGGTCAACCGCCGCTCCCTCGAGGCGATGGTGGCGTCGGTGCACTGATCCCGGTTGGGGCTATGATTCCCCTCCCGCCCCCTCGCCCCGCCTCCGGAGTCCCGCTCCATGAATCGCGTCTTCTTCGCCATGATCGCCTCCGCGATTGGGTTCGCTGCATTCCGAGAGATCGTCTGGACCACCCAATCCGAGCTTCTGGTGGCCCTGTTGAATGGATGGCTGCCGGAGGTCCAGTGGATCGCCGACCCATTGGCGGGTGCGGTCGCTGGGGCGAGAGCGGTGCCCGGTGTGGTGATCAAGGCTCCGATGGAGGCGGTCAGCGCCGGGCTCTTCGATGCGGTCAAGGCCAGCGTCAGCCTCGCGATCAGCCTGATCGGGGCCATGGCCTTCTTCCTCGGCCTGATGAAGGTGGCCGAGGATGGGGGCATGCTGCGGGCGGTCGCCCGGGCGATCCGGCCGGTGATGGAGCTGCTCTTTCCGGAGGTGCCGGCCGATCATCCGGCGATGGGCGCGATGATCATGAATATGAGCGCCAACGCACTCGGGCTGGGCAATGCGGCGACGCCGTTCGGTATCAAAGCGATGCAGGAGCTCGACACGCTCAACCCCGAGAAGGGCACGGCCACCAATGCCATGGCGCTCTTTCTCGCAATCAACACCAGCGGGGTGACGATCCTGCCCACCGGCGTGATCGCACTCCGCGATGTGATGCACTCGTCGAATCCGGCGGGAATCCTGGGTACCACCCTGTTCGCGACCCTGTTCTCCACCGCGGCTGGGATCACCGCTGCCAAGCTCTACCAGCGGTTCTCTGCGGATCCGGCGGGCAAGGTGGAGATGCGGCCCCTCACGGCGGTACAGATCGGGATCTTGTTCCTCTACCTGCTCGGAATCGCCATATTCATCGCGCTCTGTCTTGCCTATGGGGCGATGGTCAGCCCGTGGATCGTGCCGATGATCGTGCTCGGCTTCCTCTCCTGGGGCTTCTTCGCGGGGGTGCCGGTGTACGAGTCCTTCGTGGAGGGTGCGAAGGAGGGCTTCAATATCGCCACCAAGATCATCCCCTACCTGGTGGCCATCCTCGGGGCTGTGGGAATGCTCCGCGCGTCCGGTGCGCTCGGGCTCTTCGTCGCCTTGGTCGGGCGGTACACGATGCAGCTCGGCATGCCCGCCGAGGCGCTCCCGATGGCTCTGCTCCGGCCGCTCTCGGGCTCGGGAGCCAATGGGGTCATGATGGAGATCATGAGAGCGGAGGGTCCCGATTCCTATGTGGGGTACCTGGTGTCGACGCTCCAGGGCTCTACCGAGACCACCTTCTACGTCATCGCGGTGTACTTCGGGGCAATCCAGGTCACTCGCATTCGCCACGCCATGGCCGCCGCGCTCACCGCAGACCTGTTCGGGATCATCGGAGCCATCGTGGCCTGCCAGCTCTACTTCGCGCTGAATGGCCTGTGGTTGTGACAGGTGGGGGCTTTTCGGGGCCCAAGAGAATACGAGGCCCCCAGGAGACCCGAATGCGTTTTTTGATCCCCCTCGTCCTGGCCGCTTGTGGCTCGTCCCCATCTCCCGTGCCGGAGGCCAGCGCAGAGCCTCCCGCCGCTGCGGAGGTCGTGGCCACCTGGAAGGGCGGGCAGGTCACCGTGGCCGACCTGGAGGCCGACGTCGAGCAGGAGCTCATGGCGATGGAGCAAAAATATATGCTCGACCGCTATCAGCTGCTCTCCCAGGTCCTGGAGCGGGCCGTCGACGATGCGCTGCTCGAGTCCGAGGCCGAGGCCCGCAAGCAGCCCGATGTCCGCACGCTGCTCTCTCTCGAGGTCGAGGAGAAGATCACCCTTCCCAGCGACGCGGACATCGAGTCCTTCTACACCGAGGTCCAGGGTCAGCTCCGCGGCGCAGCCCTCGAAGAGGTGCGCCCCATGCTCACCGCAGAGCTCATGCAGCGTCGCATGGCGGAGCGCTACCAGGCCTATGTGGCCGACCTCCGCAAGCAGAAGCATGTGGAGTCTTCGCTGCCCTACCCGGAGCTCCAGCGGGTCGACTTCGAGTTGCTCGACACCGACCCCGTCAAGGGTGCGGCGGATGCTCCGGTCACCATCGTGCAGTTCGCCGAATACCAGTGCTACTTCTGCAACAAGGTCTCGCCCACCCTCGATGCACTGCTCGAGGACTACGATGGCAAGGTCAAGCTGGTGTTCAAGGACTATCCGCTCGACAACCACAAGCGCGCCATGCCGGCCGCGGTCGCCGCGCGCTGCGCCGGAGAGCAGGGCAAGTACTGGGAGATGAACCGGACGCTACTCGGCAATCAGGCCGCTCTGTCTGACTCGGACTTCGATGCCTACGCCAGCAAGCTCGGTCTCAGTCTCGACAAATTCCACGCCTGCGTCGAGTCTGGGCGTCAGGAGCCCCTGATCCGCCAGGGTTTCGAGGCGGGGCAGCGTGCAGGTGTGCAGGCCACTCCAACTTTCTACGTGAATGGTTTGCTCGTGAGCGGTGCTCAGCCCTACGATTTGTTCAAGACCGTGATCGAGCAGGAGCTCGCAAAGCGGTGAGCGAGTCGTCGCCACTTGGCTGAGATCACCAGCACCATCCCCGAGCATATCGGGCCATTTCGAGTGCTCCGCGCCATCGCGGCAGGCGGAATGGCCGAGGTCTATGCGGTCGAAGACCCCACCAGCGGCGAGCGATTCGCGCTGAAGCTGCTGATCGCGGTCAAGGTCGCCCTCAAGCGCTTCAACCGGGAGTACGAGGCGATGACCCGCCTCAACCACCGCGGAATCGTCCGGGTCTACCACTACGGGCTGCACAATGGGCACCCCTGGCTCACCATGGAGCTGCTGCGTGGTGTCCCGGCCCAGCCTTGGGTCAAGCGCTTTGGCAAGCCCGGGGCGCCGGAGCGCACAGCAGAGGTGCTCCGCCTGGGGTACCACCTGGCTCGGGCGCTCAATTACGTACACGAGCGGGGCCTGGTGCACCGCGATCTGAAGTCGGCAAATGTACTCGTTCTACCGGATGATCGCCTGAAGCTGGTGGACTTTGGGACCGCGCACCTCTCGGATGCAGATCCCATGACCGCAGACGGGGAGTTCGTCGGGACCTACGCCTACGCCAGCCCCGAGCAGGTCCTGGGCCAGAAGATCGATGGACGGTCCGACCTGTACAGCCTCGGTGTGCTGCTGTACCGGCTCAGCACGGGTCGCCGGCCCTACTCGACCAACGACCCACAGCAGCTGATCGAGGCGCACACCAAGGGGGCTGTGCCGGATCCGCGTACGCTCATCCCCGGTCTGCCCGCCGGTCTGGCCGAGCTGATCATGCAGCTCATGAAGAAGCAGCCCTCGGAGCGCCCGCAGAGTGCAGCGGATGTCGCACGTCGGCTCGAGGAGCTCGCGGGGCACCCGTTCAGCATTCGCAGCCCCCTCGCCGTCCACGACCCCCTGGTCACGGGACGGGAGCTCGAGCTCCACCAGATTCGCAGTCTGATCGCAAAACACCCGGCTACTGCGGTGCTGGTCCTCGGTGAGGCGGGCTCGGATCGCGACCGCGTCGTGAACACCCTGCTCCGGGAGGCGGTGGAGAGGGAGGATGTCGTGTTCACCGGCACCCTTCGCAGAGGCAGCGATATCGAGGGGCTGATGGGTCTGCTCAAGTCGGTGGCGCGGATGGGCTCCGAGAGCAACACGGCGATCCGAGCGCTACGCAAGCTCTCCAAGGCCAATATCACCCAGCTCGCCACCCCCAGAGTACGCGCCTCGCTGCGCAAGTCGGTGCAGGCCAGCTTTCGTGAGATCGCCGAGAAGAAACAGGTCTTCATCGGAATCTTCGGCCTCGAGAACGCCACCACCCTCACCCTCGAGGTCCTGGCGAATATCCGCGCACACTCCATCGAGCTCGGGCTGAATATCCACCTCCTCATCAGCTGCTCCTCCCGCTACGTGGCTCGCACTCCCGATGTCCAGCGCCGCTTCCCGGATGCTCTACACGTCACGCTCGAGCCCTTGAATCCACGGCAGATCGCGCTGGGCGTGGGCTCGATGCTCGGTCGTCGCCCCCCACCCACAGAGCTCTCCCGCGAGCTGTACGAGGCCACCGATGGGCAGCCCGAGTATCTCGAGGCCGCGGTCGAGCAGCTCGTCGCGACGGGGGGAATCGAGGCCGATGATGGGAACCGGCTCGAGTGGGCCGGGGCGCAGGTCGAGGTCCCAGTGCCGGTCCGTGCCCGCGCAGACGCCGAGGCATTGCTCGCCACTCAGCCGCTGCTCCATCGCCGGATCCTCGAAGCCGCGGCGCTTCTCGACGATGAGGTCCATGTCGACCTCCTTGCCACGGCTCTGGGCTGGGAGGTGGCAGAGGTCTTGTGGATTGTGCGCATCCTCGTCGAGGAGCAGATCCTTCGCTGGGAGAGGCCGGACGAGCTGTTTGCGTGGTCCCGGGCGCAGCTGCGCCACATCCTGCTCCAGGGCTTGGCCTCGGGGCGACGGGCGGCCCACGAGCGCACGCTGGCTCGCTCGATTCGCCCCCATTCCCCCAGCGCCGCCCAGGTCCGGCTCCTTCTCGCCACGGGGGAGGCTGGCGAGGCCTTCAGGCGGTGCACCGTCGCGGCACGGGAGGCCATCGAGATGCGTCGATACCGCGACGCGTTGGCGATGTTGACGCCACTGTTCAGGAGGGATCAGGGGGTCAACCCCATGCTCGTCGCCGAAGCGCACCTGCTCCATGTGCACTGCTTACATGTGCTTCGCCCCCTCGACAGCAGCGCTGCCCGCAGCCTCGCTGCCGCCCGGAAGAGCATGGCGGGGCAGCCCAAGAAGCTGGCCGAGATCAGCTACTCCGGGGCGCTGTTATCCGCGGCAATCGGTCACTATGGCAACTACGAGAAGAACCTGGAGTCCGCTTGGGAGGCCGCGGAGACTTCAGAGAGCTCGGATCTGCGGGCGATCATCGCCCTGGAGCGCTCGGACGTGGCCCTGCACAAGGGGTTCAAGAAGGGCACGGGGAATTGGCTCGATCGGGCTCGCAGCGCCGCGATCGGCGCCCATGATCGCTCTCTGATGGGCTTCGTGACGATCTCCGGGGCCCGGCTGTCGTTGATGGTGGGCGAGGCCGCAGAGGCGGAGGCACTCGCCAGCAAGGCGATGCAGTACTTCGAGCGCGAGGGCGACACCTACGGCTACTTCTCGGCCGTGGCCACCTGGTCGGAGACGCTGCGTCGTCAGGCGCGCTGGTCGGATGCCTTGGCGCTGCTCACCCAGCGCCTCCCAGAGGCCCGTCAGGCCGAAGATCCGCGGGTCTACATCCAGATGCTGCTCGCCGCCGCATGGTGCGAGGTCGATCTCTGTCGCCTCGGTCGGGCTCAGGAGATCGTCGACGAGCTCGCCGCTACCGTGCGGAAGGGCGAGCATCTTCCGCTCCGCTTGGGCACGCGGCTGGTGTACGGGCGCATCCTTCTCGCCTCAGGGCAGTTCCTCAATGCCGCTTTCGTGCTCAAGGAGGTCCACGAACGCGCTCGAAACGCCCAGCTCGTCATCCTATCCGAGCTCTCTCGAGCGCTGTGGGCGGAGACCTCTTGGCACCTGCGCGACCGGACGCGCAGCCGGGAGATGTTCCAGTCGGCCTTGCTCGGCCTCCGCGCCACCGGGTCCCGGGTCGGGGTGGCAGATGCCTGCGAAGCCCGGGCAAGGGTGATGGCGGCAGAGGTCGATCCCGAGGAAATCTTCAAGTCGGTAGCCGACCTGCTCGACAACGGACTGTTGCCTTCAGTAGGACTGCAGCGCATCCTCGCCAGGGGGCGATGGGAGAGGCGTAGAGGGGATCGTGGCGCCATGAATGCGGCGTATCGAGAGGCGGCGCTGGCACTCAATCGCCTGGCCTCTTCGCTCAACGACACCGACAGGGCCGCGCTGCGCGTGCACCCGTGGTCGCGGCGTATCCGTCAAGGGCTGCGGTGACTCGTGGCAGTTAGTAGAGTCGGCTCCCCATGACGTCTGCAGAACTCCCCGACAATATCGGACCCTACCGGCTGCTTCGCCCCATCGCGCGAGGTGGCATGGCAGAGGTGTACGAGGTCGAGGATCCGGTCTCGGGAGAGCACCTCGCGCTCAAGTTGCTCATGCAGGAGGGGGCGGCCAGGCTGCGCTTCGATCGGGAGTACGAGGCGATGATCCGCCTCAATCACCCCAATATCGTCCGGGTCTACAACTACGGCCTCACCGACACCCATCGGCCCTGGCTCTCGATGGAACTCATCGACGGAACGCCCATCCAAGCCTACGCAAAGCGGTGTGGCCGCCCGGGCACCGACGAGCGCAACGCCGAGGTCATCCGCGTCGCCCACGACCTGGCGCTCGCTCTCGACCACATCCACCGCCGAGGGCTGGTCCATCGCGACCTCAAGTCCGCCAATGTCTTGGTCCTCCCCGACGGCCGGGTGAAGCTCCTCGACTTTGGGACCGCCCGGGTGTCCAACGCGCTCAAGGAGATCACCAAGAGCGGCGAGTTCATCGGCACCTTCGCCTACGCAAGCCCAGAGCAGCTCACCGGCGAAGAGGTCGACCACCGCTCCGATCTGTACAGCCTGGGAGTGCTTCTCTACCGTTTGGCCACCGGCAAGCGGCCCTTCGTCGCCAAGGAGCTCCACGAGCTGGCGCGGATGCACGTCAAGCAAAAGCCGGCTCCGCCCCGCAACCTCGTCTCGACCATTCCCGAGGGGCTCCAGGACATCATCCTCGCTCTGCTGGAGAAGAAGAAGGAGGACCGCCCGGAGTCGGGCGAGCTCGTCGCGGCACAGCTCGAAGAGGTCGCAGGACACCCGCTCTACCTGCCCGGTACCCTGGATGTGGATCTGTCGAGCGAGAGGCTGGTGGGGCGCGAGCCCCAGATGGCGGGGCTGTGGCGGTTCATCGACGGAGGCGGACGCTCCGGTGGTGAGCGGGCGGGGAGTCGCCCCGGAGATGTGGCGCTCGTGGTGGGGCTCCAGGGCAGTGGTCGGCATCGGATCCTGCAGAGCCTGGAGAAGGACATCACAACGCGAGGCTGGCGTTCATGCTCCGGCAACTTCCAGCGGGGTCGCGAGGATCTCGATGTTCTCGTCGACCTCTTCCTGCAGCTTGGCGACCACTTCATCAGCAAGCCGGAGAGCATCTCGAATGCCCTCGCCATCCTCGCTGAGGTCAAGAGCTCCAGGGGGTTGTCGGTCGCGGAGCGCCTCGATCGGATCCGAGGCGCCGGGACTACGCTGCTGTCCATCCTCACTCAGAGCTCCAACAACCCGGTGATCTTGTTGCTGCGGGGGCTTCAGCACGCGGGCCCGGTGGGCTACGAGCTGCTGGTGGCGCTCCGAGAGACCGTACAGGAAGCCGCGCTTCCGGTGCTGATCGTGGGCGATGTCCACGAGCGCGCGGACGATCCCAACACCATGGCCCGAAAGCGCCTCCCCGACGCTCTTCGAATCCACCTGCCACCGATGACGGTGCGCGAGGTGGCGCTGCTGGTGGGCTCGCTGCTCCACCGACGCCCTCCACCCGCCATGATCGCGCGGCAGATCTACGACGCCAGCGGTGGGCTGCCGACCTATGTCGAGGAGGTGGTGAAGGGCCTGGTGGGGCAGGGCATCCTCCGGGTCCAGGGCCGCGATGCCAACCGCATCGAGTGGGCCCAGCGCGAGGATATGGAGATACCGGTTCCCAACGGGGCGCGGATGCGGGTGATGGACAGCCTGGCCGAGCTCCCGGCCGATCGTCGCCGCGTGCTCGAGGCCCTCGCGGTCGCCGGAGGAGAGGGCTCAGCATCGGTGCTTGGCGCGGGCCTGGGGCGAACGGCTCGGCAGCTCGGGGTGCCGCTACACGACCTGGCGAGTCGGGGCTGGATCTCCCTCGATACCGCGGATGATGTGTACTACGCGCGCTGGCGTCAGATCCTCGCGGAGCAGGTCGTGCTCGACCAGCTTCATCCCTGTCGGCGCCGCGTTCTGGAGCGTCGAATCATCGATCAGGTGGCCAGCGAGCCCGCTTTTGTAGCGCAGATTCGCCTGCTGCTCGAGGTTGGCCGGATCGACGAGGCCCTCGAACGCGCTCTGGATTGGGCCATCCACCACCTCTCACGCAACCGGCCGGTGACTGCTCTCGAGGTGCTCGACGAGGTCGTGCATCACATCGACAAGGGGGAGTCGGCCTCGAATTCGGTGCGCGCGCAGCTCTACCTCCTCCACGTGACCAGCCTGCTGCTCGCGCGCCCTACCGATCCCCAGACCGCACGCTCCCTCGCCAAGGCCAGCAAGCTGGGCAAGCACGAGGGCGACCTGTTTCAGGCCGAGATCGACCTCACTCGTGCGCGGATTCAGCGGGTCATCGGCCACTATCCAAACTTCCGCAAGTTCCTGATGAAGGCGTGGAATGTCATCGAGCATATGGAGCCTACGCCCCTTGGCACGACCGTGGCCGACCTGTTGGGCTGGAGCAATCGGGTGGCGGGTCTGGTAGACGACGCAGCGGCATGGCATGGCAGAGCACGGCGAATCGCTGTTCAGGTCGGAATCCCCGGAGTCCAGGCCCACGCCGATGTGGGCGTCGCGGGGTGGCAATACGCGCGGGGCCTTCTCCAGGAAGCCGAAAGAACCGTGGTGGGCGCGATCAAAGTATTCGATGGAGTCAGCGATACGCGCGGTATCTCCATGGCATTGCCGGTCTGGGCAGACACGATGCGCCAGCAGGCCCGGTTCACCGAGGCTCTAGGTGTGATCTACCAGCAGATGCCGATCATGCGCGAGAGCGAGGCACCGAGCTTTTATGTGCGGCTGATGCTTGCGGCTGCGCTCTGTGAGAGCGATCTCTGTCGCCTCGGTCGAGCCCAGGAGTGCGTCGAGGAGCTCGCAGCCACGCTGCGAAAGGGCGAGCACCTCGATCTCCGGCTGATGGCGGACCTGGTGAGCGGTCGAATCCTCGAAGCCTCGGGAGAGCTGTCCGAGGCGGAGCGGACCCTGCGGCATGTGGCAGACCGCGCCGCTGCGGCAGGGCTCCACGTGCTGGCGCAGCGCGCTCGGGTCCACCTCGGCTCGGTCTTCTGGACCCTCGGTCGCCACCGCCAGGCGAAGCGGCTGTTCTCGGACGGTGTGGGGGCACTTCGCAAGACCGGAGATGTTCCGGCGGCGGTCGAGGCGGTCACGGTCCAGGCTCGCTGCTTGGCCGGGGAGATCGATCCGGACCGTCTGTACAGCCCGGTCGCGGACTTCCTCGACAATCAGCCCGCTCCCATCGCCCGGCTCGAGAGGGTGCTCGCTCGGGTCCGTCACCAGCTGGCCCGAGAAGGGGGGGAGCCCGACGCACCGGCGCGAGAGGCGGTCGGAATGCTGGAGGCCATCGGTCGGGGACTGTCTGAGACCGATCGGGCGGCGCTTCGGCTACACCCTTGGACCAACCCGGTGCGCGAGGCGGGCTTCGAGGTGTTGGTTCAGATCGAAGAGTAGCTACGGGTGCGCAGCATCAGCGCAGCAACAGCGCGCCGATCGCGATGAGTCCGCCGAGCATCACCATGGCGCCCCCAAGGAGGATCGTCCCGGCGAGCAGCACTCCGACCCAACGAAAAGGAGAGTGTGGCGCCGGCGCGCGGATAGGGGGCTCGATCGGTGCGGCGGTCATGGGTGCGGGGCGCGCTGGGCTGGGAGCCGGCGGCTTGGACATCTTTGGAGGGGGCCGTTCGACCGTCTCGACCTCGGAGCCGTTGCGGGACAAACCCAGTGAGGCCAGGTCGTCGTCTTTGACCGTGAACACATCCAGGGTGGACTTGCTGTCGAAGTCCGGAGGACTGGTGGGTGGGGCGACAGGGTCCGGGCTCACGAAGCTGCCGAGGGTGGACTGGATTCCCGGTGCGGAGGGGTTGAGCTTGGCGGGTAGTGGCGGTGGAGCGCCGGGCTTTTTGCCATCGGGAATTCGAATCGGAGCGGTGTGGGGCCGGACGCTCTGCAGGCCTGTCGGCACCGGGGGCGGTGGGAGCTGGGGCCTTGGCGGTGGGGGGCGGTCGGTCATGGGCGGGGCGAGGTCCGCGACGACCCCTGGGGGCTGGGCTTGGCTGGCCTGGGCCCGCGGTGCGGATCCGCTCGTGTCGGGGGAGGCGAGCAAGCCCTGGGTGGCATCTCCTCGGCGGGGGGTGAGCTGGACACCTCTTGTGGGTTGGGTCTTTCGCGGGTTGATAGGGTCCTCGACGATCTCTTGGCCGGTGAGGCTTCCGTTGGGGAGCCCGGTGGCCTCGGGGAAGACCTGTGCCCGTGCCCAGCGCACATGGCTCGGGCCCTTGATCTGCGCGCCGAGGGTGCTGCAGCGGTCCTCGACCTCGAATGCGCTGGGACGGCGGTCGGCCTCGTAGTCGAGCATCTCGCGCAGCAAATGGAGCACGGGCTCGGGGGCGTGGACCTGGGTGAGGCGCTCTCGGAGAAAGGGCGAGTAGCGCTCCGGGAGGCAGCAGATGGTCACCTGATCCGACAGCTCCATCTTGTCGTATAGGCGCTCTCCGCTGAGCAGCCGGAACATGGTGACGCCGAGGGCGTAGATATCGGAGGCGGAGCCCTGAAACCCCCGTGTGAAAGCCTCTGGAGCGGCGTACCCGGGCGTGAACGGGAGATCTCCCTGGGCCGTCTTGGCGTGGCGGAACATCTCGGTGGTGCGCGCGATCCCGAAGTCGAGCAGCTTGATCTCCCCGTGGCGCCCGATGCGGATGTTCTCGGGTTTGACGTCGCGATGGATGAGCTTGAGGGGCTTGCCGGTCTCGGGGGAGGGTGTGGTCCAAGCGCAGTGAAGAGCGCTGGCTACCTCGCCGAGCGCCCCCAGCACGACGCTCTGTGGCAGAAGTCGGCCCTTCCGGCAGCATCGGGCGAGGTCGATGCCGTCGATATACTCGGTGACCAACGCGACCCGCGCGCGGATCAGGGTCATCTCGAGCACGCGCAGGATACAGGGATGATCGAGGATGGCGAGCATACGCCCCTCGTCTCGTAGCCGCTGCACGGCCGCCTCTGCGTTGCGGAGATCCTCCTTGAGGACCTTGACCGCGACCCGCTTCGAGAGCCCTCCTGGCCGGGTGAGGGTGGCCAGATACACCTCTCCGAAGCCTCCCTTACCGAGAAGTTTGTGGAATGTGAAGCTGAGGCGTTGGTCGCCCATAGGTGTTGGAGGATACCAGTAGACCGCGGAGGTCAGGGTTTGTTGTGAGGGTCATCGTATCGGCCATGCATATCGCCCTCGGAGGCCTGGTCGCGGTCGAGGGCTTGGTGGTGCTCCTGCAGTCCCGGGTCAACAACCTCTGGGAGTCCGGGTTCTACGGGCAGGTCTCCGCCGTGAGCCAGATCGTGCTCGCCTACGCGGGGATCGTCATCGGCCTGGGCCTGCTCACCTTCGCCGGGGGGGTCGGCTATTGGCGAGATCGCCGTGCTGGACGATGGATTCTGGTCAACTCCCTGGCGCTGATGCTCTGTGCGATTCCCGAGCCCGTCGCCTGGGTCCTGGTCGCCGGCTCGGTCCTGGTGATCGTCGAGCAGTACCAGCATGCTCGGGCCATCCTCGCCGCTCGCGACGACTGATCGGTAAGGGGCTCCGGGCTTTTCGATGGTAGCGGAGAGCTCGGTCAGCAGGTCGATCGCGTCGTCGAAGGAGAGCACGGGCAGCGCGACCGAGCTCCCCGCAACCCGCACCCGGAGCTGAGCCAGGTTCCATTGGCGGGCCAGCGGGCCCTGGATGAGCTCGAGGGACTGCAGCTTTTCGCGGGCCACGATGCGGGTCTTTCGATTGAACCAGCCGGTTCGCGAAACAATATGTTTCTGACCGACCCACCAACCCTGGTGCCGGTAGTCGAACCAGGTCGAGAACAGGCTGGCAGGGAGGAGCACGAAGGCGATGGCGCCGGTTGGATAGAACAGCCAGGTCACCAGGGACGAGAGCAGCGTCCAGCTGAAGAAGCTCGCGAGCAGAGCTCGAAGAAGGGCTTTTTTGTGGGGAGGCTGCAGGGAGAGAGTGTCGAGATCCGGGGCATCGGGCAGGGTCGAGCGCAGCACCCGTGCAATATCGGCGTCGGGGAGAACGGGGACGACGGCCTCGGCGGTCTGGGTGCCGCCACTCTCCTCGCGTACCGCGGCGGTCTCGAGCTGGAGGGTGCCGAAGCCGAGTGCGCGGCGGATGAGGGACTGCTGGAGGGTGACGAGCTGTACCTTTCGCTCTGAGAGCTCGACGCGGCGCCGGGTGAACAAGCCCTCCTCGGCGATGAGAGAGCCGGGGCTCTTGAGCAGTCGAAAGCCCCAGTGCCGCACGATCGAAGTGGTGGCCCCCGCGATCCAGGCGCCCAGCACCACGGCGACGAGGATCGCCAGCGACCCGGCGGTTCCCAGGATGCTGGCCACGTTCTGGGCACCGCGGGTGGGGTCGAGGCTCACGACGGCCTCGTACAGAAAGCCCAGTGCCACTACCGCGAGCCCCATTCGGCCCGTAGACAGGCCGTAGCGGAGCAGATCCAGTGGGCTGTTCTGGACGAGAGGGATGGAGTCGACTTCCTCGGTCGGGTCGGGTCGAACCCGCTGCCGAGCCGCATCCAGAGCCTCCATCAAGGACTCTGCCTCGGTCACGGAGAGCGCGGAGAGCATGCCCTCGACCTCGGTGCCCGAGGCCGTCTCCACCTTGAGCTCCACCAGGCCGCTGAGGCGGTGGAAGACGTTGCGGACGAGCTCGACGTTCTGAATTCGCTCGGGCGGGATCACCCGGGCTTGGCGGTAGAGCAGGCCGCTCTGGATCTCCAGTCGCCCCTCGTGGACCCGGTACCGCAGGGTGAGCCAGTGCCACACCGTGCGCCAGATGGGCGTGCCGAAGAAGAACAGCAACAGGGAGAGCTCGAACGTACCGATCTGTTGGCCGCGCCCGCCCCAGAGCACGGCGAGGAGCAGCGGCCAGAGCGAACGCATGGCGCGCCAAGCGGTGGGGAGCAGGTTGACCACGACGCTGGCGGGATGCAGTCGCTTCCAGCGCTCAGACCCCTCCATCGCCACTCACCTGGACCAGCTGATCCCGCAGGGCCTCGGCATCATCGAGGTTGAGGCCGGGAATCACCCCGTCTGCTCCCACACCGGATGCGGTGTGGATCTGGATTCGAGCGAGCCCCAGCCACTGCTCGAGGGGGCCTTGCCTCACGTCGACATGTTGAATCCGACTCGCTGGTATCGCGGTGATTGCGCGAACCAGCACGCCTCGGGCGATGAGCAGATCCTCGTCACGGACCACATAGGACCACCGATCGAAGGCGAGGCTGGGAACCCATAGCGCCGCAAGGAATAGCAAGAAGAGCCAGACCACTCCGCCCGCTGCGGCGTAGATGGGGCTCACCACCAGGCTGGCCACGAAGCCGAGTCCTGCGGTGGTGGGGACCCAGAAGAAGAGCAGCCGACTGAAGGCCTGGAGGTAGAACAACAGCCGTGCACGAGGGGCGAGGGGGAGCCAGTTCATGGGCTATTCTGCGCGGACCCGGTCGAGGGGGCAGGGCAGCGGCCCGGAGTCGAGGATGATGGAGCGCGCCGCCGCGCGATGCATGCGGATGCGCTCGTCTTCGCCCTCAGGGCTGAGCTCGACCTCACGGGTCTTGCCCTTGAGGTTGCTGACCGAGCCCACGGGGACCCCGTCGAGCAGGTACTGGATGCGGCCTTCGCGCTGCTCGTCGACGAAGGCCCCGAGTTTGTCGAGCCCGGCGTCTGTGAGCGTGAGCACCGTCCAGGGCATGAGCGCGATGTCCTGGCGGATTGCCGCGCCAGCCACGTCTTCGGTGGTGAGCAGCGTGCGTGCGGGATCGTCGACGGGATGGGCGCGCAAGACGCCCGGTGTGGCGAGGGTCTTGGGGATCTCGGATGCGACCTGCTCGTCTTTGGGCAAGGTGACGCCGAGCTGAAAGCCGGAGGAGGTATCTGTGAACACAGGGTCGCCGAGGCCCATGCCTACGACCCGATGCTCGACGACTGCGCGGGCTTCGGGGCAGGCATCCCAGGCGAGCTCGACCCGGCGACCGTCTGCGGGTCGGCCGTACAGGCCCATCCCGAGGGCAATGGCGTAGGCGACGAAGACGAAGACCATCATTGCGATGGGTATAATGAGGATGAAGGCTCCCTTTCGGGGCATCATCTGCTCGACTTGCTCTAGGGTCTCTGGATCCATGAGAGCTTGGGTCTAACCGGGGGACGGGATGCGGGTCGCATTGGTGACGGGTGGGGCGCGTGGAATCGGGGCTGCGATCGCGCGACAGCTGGCGAGAGAGGGCTATTTTTGTGTGCTCGCAGATCTCGACTTCGATCGGGCTCGGGCGACGGCAGCGGGGCTCGGTGGGGTGGCGATGCAGCTCGATGTCCGTGACGCGGAGGCCTTTGCGGCCTGTGTGCGAAGGGTCGAAGCGGAGCACGGGCCGGTCGAGGTCCTGGTGAACAACGCGGGAATCATGCCGATCGGGCCCTTCACCGAGCAGTCTGTCGAGATGGACCATCGGCAGATCGACATCAACCTGCACGGGGTGATCGCGGGCATGCGCGCGGTGCTCCCTCAGATGCGAGCGCGTAGACGGGGCCACATCGTGAATATCGCCAGCGTAGCGGGTCGGGTGGGGTGCGCGAACGGGGCGGTGTACTCGGCCGCGAAGCACGCGGTGATCGGTCTGACCGAGGCGGTCCGCTACGAGGTCCTCGATGACGGGGTACGGCTCTCCTATGTCTTGCCTGGCTTTGTGCGTACCGAGCTCATCGAGGGGGCGCCGGGGCCGCTATGGCCTCCGCCTTCCGCTCCCGAGGACGTGGCTCGGGCGGTGTCCAGGGCGCTGACCACGGGGCGGGTCGATGTGTATGTGCCCCGGATCGCGCGGCTCTCGGTTGTGCTCCCGGCGTTGCTGCCCCGTCGGATCTACGAGCCGCTCGGTAGGCTGTTCGGGCTCACAGAGATGTTCCGCTCGGTCGACGCCCGCGCTCGCGAGGCCTACCGAGCCCGGATTGGAATCTGAGTTCAGCCCCCCAGCAGCTGTAGGGCGGTGTCCAGGGCGGCGTCGGCGGGGGAGTCCAGCACATCGGGGTCGAAGAGCACCTCGACATCGGGAGGGACCCCCATCGCGTCGTAGATCACCCCGTCGGGATCGGTGAGTCGGTCTGCTGACCAGCGGATCGTCCAGGTGTTGTTGAGTTCGGCCTCGACCGGGTTGGACAGGTGTCCGCTGGTGCGCTCTCCGACCAGGGTTGCGCCGCGGCTCTTCAGTGCCAGGGCGAGGGCCTCGGCGGCTCCGAAGGTGCCGGGACTGATGAGAACCACCACCGGGCCGTCGTAGGCCCCGGGCCCTGACGCGGGCAGCATGACGGGCTCGGAACGGGTGAACTCGCTGTGGCCGGGGCCATTCCTCTCGGTGGTGGACCACACCGTGGTCTGTGGGCCCGCGAAGCTCTCCGTGACGGCCAGAGCCACGGTCCGGAAGCCTGTACGGGTAGAGCGTAGGTCGACTATCATCCCATTGCTACCGCCGATATCAGCGAAGATATCGCCAAGGAGCTCGCGGGCGTCGAGGATATCTGAGGTCTCGCCGAGGGGCTCGGCGAAGTCGCGGAGCCGGCCGATCGAGAGGTAGCCGAAGGTGCCGGATCGCCCCCATCGAAAAGCATCATCCGCGACCGTTCGGAGGGCGCTGTCGATGTAGAACGCCTCTGTGTGGTCGACCAAGGCGTCTGTGATGGCGTCGTGGGGCCAGGGTTCGTTGCGCCCGTCTCCGGTCCATTCGCTGGTGGTGATGCGCACCTGTCCATCGTCCAGGGCCCGGGCCATCCCGAGCATGGCATTGAAGGTGCCCTCATTGCTCGGGTCGAGGTCGACCTCGCTACAGGCTCTCTTGCCGAGCTCCTCCCAGGATGTGGAGCTGTCGAGCCGTAGATCGAACAAGCTGTACTCGCGATCGAGACGACTCCAGAAGGTGTTCAGCCGATCGTGATGGGGGGAGCGGGTCTCACAGACCGAGTCCGCACACCCTGCCAACAGCAGAATCAAAGCAGGGAGAGAGCGATGCACTGCGCGATCCCGTCGATGGCTTTGGAGCGGAGAGTCTTGCTGACGAAGGGCTCCCAGTGGGTCACCAGATCGCGTCGGACCTCGAGGCAGAGCACGCTTCCGGGCCACTGCGAGGACCACTTTGCCCCCATCGTGACGGGGTGAAGCTCGTAGGCGTGGTTGTGCTCGACCGTGTAGCCGAAGCCGCTGAGTCTCTGGGTGACCGCTGCAGCAAGCCCGGGGGGAGCGAGGTCGACGCCCTCGGGAGTGGTCGTGATGAGGTCGATCTCCGAGCGCAGAGGGGCTTGTCGGAGGACCTCGGGTTGGTAGACGCGGTCCAGCTCTTCGATGATGTGGGCATCGATCTGGGTGATGGGCACGGATCGCGGGGCGTAGGTGTGGGGAATGAGCGCCCGTCCCCCGGCTCCGCAGACGCGCTCGTAGGCGGCCCCGACGCGATCGGTATAGCGCTCGTGCATCTGGGTGAGCCAGGCCACATCGGCGGGGTCGGTGACCCAGGGCTGGAGCCCCGGTGTGAGCCCCGCGGTCATTCGGCGGCCGATGACGCGGTTCACGTCGATGAAGGTCCGCGGGATCTCGCAGCGCAGCGCGAGGGCGGCTGCGGTGGGGACTTGGTCGATGTAGTGGGCTGCAGTAGTGAGCCCGATTGCCCACGCAGCCACATCGGTGTTGACGTGGAAGAAGCGGTCCAGTCGATCGGGGAGTGGACTGCGGAGCCGGGTCGCGACGGCGTCGTAGTGGGCCTGAGTGTCCGCGCCGTGGGGGACCTCGACCAGCAGGCTGGGCTCGACCTCCGGTCCGCACTCGGATCCGCGGAGGATGACGACCTGGACGACGCCCGGGATGGACTCCAGGCCCCTCAAGGGCCCCTCGTGAGGCCAGTGTTGACGGCGAGACTGCCCGAGAAGCTCGAGGCGCTGGAGTCCCAGCCCTCGAGCGCTTCGAGGTAGTCCTCCCGGGCGGCTGTGAGCGACTGCATCTCGTTGACGATGTTCTTGGGCGGCGGGTCGAGAGAAGCGGTGGCCTGCTCGAGGATCCCGACGAACTCGACCGCCGCCGCTCCTCGGTCGCCGCCCTTGGAGTCGGCGAAGCGCAGATATGCGCCCTCGAGGGGGCCGCGGTCGACACCACCGGAGACCAACGCATCGACGATGGGACCGGGCTTCTGCAGCCGTGCGAACAAGACCCCCGCTTTGTCTTGTGCGGCTCGTGCGGAATTATTGACCTCGATGGTGCCGAAGGCGAGTACGCCGGTGAGGACGATGAACAGGAAGAGGGGGATGATGGCGATCTTGATCAACAGATCGATCCATCCAGAGTCCTCTTCGGGCTCTTCGAGAACTTCGGGCTCTTCAGGCTCCTCGCGCGTCTGTGGCGGAGGGGTCGCTCGAGCGCGGAGCTCCCGGGTCTCTCGCTCGATCTCGGTCTGGTCGAGATAGCTGGGAATCCCCGGTGCGGCGGGACGGTTGCTCGAGCTTCGGCCGCCAGCAGAGGAGCTGCTCGGCATGTAGTACGGCAGGACCTTGGAGGGGTCGGTCTGCTTGTGCCGAACCGGGGCGGGGCGCTGGAAGGCACGCCCGTCTGCGGTGGGCATGTCGTCCTCATCATCCGGCGCGGTGGTGTCTTGGCCCCGCCCGAGCGCCTTGTTGAGGTCCTGAACGATCGTAGGAGAGAGCAGGGCGCTCTCGACACTATCCGGAAGGGGGTCGTTCGACAGGACCAAGCTGGGAGTGCTCGGCGGGACCTGTGCCTGAAGCACGCCGGCCTTGTAGACGGCCATTCCGAGCGACTTCACGTCCTGGTAGCGCGCGGCGGGCTTGTATCGGCAGGCGGTGAGGATCACCTCGAGCAGCTCGGGGGGAATGCCGTCGAAGATCTCGTCATCGTCATCTGCGACGTAGAGCTCCGTCGGGGTCTTGTGAGTGAGCAGCGTGTACAGGGTGGCGCCAATGCTGAAGACATCCGCTCGTTCGTCGACGGTCTTGGCGTCTGTGCGTTGCTCGGGAGCCATATAGCCCCAGGTACCCATCACACTCCCGGTCTTGGTGAGGGTGTCGATATCCATCACCTGGGCGATACCGAAGTCCGTGACCTTGCAGGTGCCCTTGCCGTTGACGAGCACATTGTGGGGCTTGATGTCCCGGTGCACGATTCCCGCGTCATGTGCGGTGCGGATCCCCTTGCAGATCTGCACGACGACATCGACTGCGAGGCGCGGGGGCATGGGGCCGTAGCGGCTGAGCCAGTCGATGATGCAGCCGCCCTCGGCGAGCTCCATGACCATGTAGGGCACGTTGGCCTCGGACCCGACATCGTAGACCCGTACGATATTGGGGTGCTCGAGCCGGGCCATCGCATGGGCCTCGTTCTCGAAGCGCTTGCGGACTTTCTTCTTGCTCATCACGCTGGGTAGCAGCACCTTGATGGCGCGCCAGACCTTGAGCTTTGTGTCCCAGGCGAGGAATACCGATGCCATTCCCCCCTCGCCGAGTCGGCTGGTGAGGGCATAGCGACCGTTTCCGAGCGACGGGGCTTCGGGTCCCACTTTCATATGCGTGACGGTAGCACGGTAGTTTGGCCTACTTCGGTCCGGGGAGTGCAGGGCGAGCAGGCGTGAGGTCTTCGTCCGACTCGGGTCCGGGGATGCGCTCGAAGGTGATGGAGTCTCCCTCGAGCTCGACCTGGATGGTGTCGCCGGCGATGTAGCCCCCGCCGACGATGGCCTGGGACATCGGGTTCATGAGGTAGGTCGTGATGGCGCGCTTGAGGGGTCGAGCACCGAAGGCGGGATCGAAACCGAGATCGGCGATCTTGGTGCGAGCGGCCTCGCTGATCTCGAGCTTGAGCTCTCGGGCGTCGAGCAGGCGGCGGACCCGCTTGAGCTGGATTTCGAGGATGAAGTCCATATTCTCACGGGTGAGCGGGTCGAACACGATCTTGTCGTCGATGCGGTTGAGGAACTCTGGCCGGAACGCTCGGTTGAGCTCGGCGTTGACCTCGCGGATCGCTTTCTCGCGGTCCCCTGCGGCCTCCATGATCTTGGAGCTGGCCACGTTGCTGGTCATGATGATCACGACATTCTTGAAGTCGACGATGCGACCTTTGCTATCCGTCAGCCGGCCGTCATCGAGCACCTGAAGCAGTACGTTGAACACATCGGGGTGGGCTTTCTCCATCTCGTCGAGGAGAACGACCGAGTACGGGCGGCGGCGCACGGCCTCGGTGAGCTGGCCCCCCTCGTCGTAGCCGACATAGCCGGGAGGAGCGCCGATCAGGCGGGCCACACTGTGCTTTTCCATGTACTCGGACATATCGATGCGCACCATCGCGCTCTCGTCGTCGAACAGGAACTCGGCCAACGCCTTGGCGAGCTCGGTCTTGCCGACGCCGGTGGGGCCGAGGAACATGAAGCTGCCGATGGGGCGGTTGGGGTCCTGGAGGCCGGCGCGGGCGCGACGTACGGCGTTGGCCACAGCGACCACCGCATCGTGCTGACCGACGACCCGTTGGTGGAGGTGCTCTTCGAGCTTGAGCAGCTTTTCCTGGTCGGACTGCTTGAGCTTGCTGACCGGGATGCCGGTCCACCGGGCGACCACCTTGGCGATCTCCTCTTCGGTGACCTCCTCGGTGAGGATGGCGCCGTCTTCCTGGAGCACGGCGAGCTCTTGAGCGCGAAGCTGGAGCTCGTCGCGGGTGGCGGGAAGGTCGCCGTAGATGATGCGGCTGGCGGTCTCGAAGTCTCCGGTACGCTGAGCCTTCTCTCCCTCGAAGGTGAGCTCGTCCAAGCGATCGCGGAGCTTTGCGATCTTCTCGATAGCCTCGCGCTCTGCCAGCCACTTGGTGTTGAGCCCGTCGAGCTCGCCCTGGACCGTTTCGATCTGCTCGTTGATGGCTGTGACGCGCTTCTGGGCGTCCTTGTCCTGGGGCACGCCGATGGAGTGCAGCTCGACCTGCATGCCGGTGATGCGGCGCTCGAGGCGGTCGATGTCTACGGGTTTGCTCTCGATCTCCATCTTGATGCGGCTGCTGGCTTCGTCGATGAGGTCGATGGCTTTGTCGGGAAGGGACCGGTCTGAGATGTAGCGATCCGAGAGGACGGCGGCTGCGACACAGGCTGCGTCGGTGATCTTGATGCCGTGGTGGGCTTCGTACTTCTCTTTGATGCCGCGGAGGATGGCGACGGTGTTCTCGACGGTGGGTTCTTCGACGAGGACGGGCTGAAAGCGCCTCTCGAGGGCTTTGTCCTTCTCGAGGTGCTTGCGGTACTCGTCGAGGGTGGTGGCACCGATTGCCCGGAGCTTCCCGCGGGCGAGGGCGGGCTTGAGCATATTGCCCGCATCCATGCTGCCCTCGGTCTTGCCTGCACCGACCAGGGTGTGGAGCTCGTCGATGAACAGGATCACGTTGCCTGCGGCGGCTTCGATCTCGTTGAGGAGTGCCTTGAGCCGCTCCTCGAATTCGCCGCGGTACTTGGCGCCGGCGAGCAGGGCGGGCAGGTCGAGAGAGAGCACCTTCTTGCCCTGGAGGCTCTCCGGCACGTCTCCGATGGCAATTCGCTGCGCGATCCCCTCGACGATGGCGGTCTTGCCGACGCCGGGTTCGCCGATGAGCACGGGGTTGTTCTTGGTGCGACGGGAGAGAACCTGCAGCGAGCGGCGGATCTCCTCGTCGCGGCCGATGACCGGATCGAGCTTGCCATCCGCGGCCTGCTTCGTCATGTCGACGGTGTACTTCTCGAGGGACTCGTACTGGGCCTCGGGGTCTTCGGTGGTGACCTTCTGGCCGCCTCGCACCATGTCGATGGCCGGATGCAGCACATCAGGCGTAAGTCCATAGCGCTGAAGCAGCTTGCCGGCCTTGCTGTCCCCTGCGGCGATGCCCACCAGGAACATCTCTGAGGACACATGGCTGTCGCCGAGCTTGTCCGCCTCGCGCTGGCCGGCCTCGATGCTGTTGTGGAAGTCGCGAGAGAGCTGTGCCTTGCTGCCCCCCGAGACCTTGCTGTAGCTGTCGATGATCTGGGCGACTTCGCCCTCGAGCACGCTGGGATCGCGGCCCACCTTCTCGATCACCGAGGCGACGGCGCCGCCTTCCTGGGTGAGCAGCGCGCCGAGAAGGTGCCCTGAGCGGATCTCGGGGTTGCCTAGACGACCGGCCATTCGCTGGGCGTCGGCGATGGCCTCGCGGGCCTTGAGCGTGAACTTCTCGAACTTCATGGTCCAACTCCGAAGGGGGCGAGTATGAACCGCCTACGGGGTCCGGAGCAACCCCCAGTGCGGTTGGATCCGGCCGACGGGGTTCATAGGGGCCAGAGCATCGGGATCAGCACGATTGCTGTTGCTCCAAACATCAGGTTCAATGGGATTCCGACGCGAGTGAAGTCCGTGTACCGGTACCCGCCCGGTCCGTAGACGAGCAGATTGGGTTGGCAGCCGATCGGGGTCGCGAAGCCCGCGCTCGCGGCCATGGCCAGCGCGATCGCGAAGGGCCTGGGGTCGTGGCCCCCTGCGATCGCGGCCGTGGTGGCGATGGGAAATAGCAGGGCTGCGGCGGCCGCATTGGAGATGAAGGACGCGAAGACGACGCCGCAGAGGTACACGGCGGCCAGAGTCGCTCGGGGGCCGAACGGTTCGGTGACCTGGACCAGCCCGAGTCCGAGGGCGGATGCTGCCCCGGTCTTGTCGAGAGCGGCCGCGACCCCGAATGCGCTGCCGATCAAGGTGAGTACCGTCCAGTTGACGGAGCGCCGCGCGCCGCGGACCGTGATGCAGCCCGCTCCCATCAGCACCACCAGGGCTCCCATCGCGCTGACCAGCATGCTGATCCCGGTGAGGGAGGGCACGAGCACCAGGGCGAGCAGGGTGAGCAGGGTGAGGTTGGCTTTCTGGTAGCGGGGTGGGGGCTCGGCTTCGACCGGGGAGACCAGGTAGAACATCGCCGATCGACGGAAGGCCTTGCGGAATCCACGCGCCGCTGTGAGGAGCAGGGTGTCTCCGGGTTGGAAGCGGATGTCGCCGATTCGACCCTCGATCCGCTCTCCGGCCCGGTGAACCGCGAGAATGGCGGCCTCGAAGCGGCGCCTGAAGCCGAGCTCTTTGGGGGTCCGGCCCACAAGAGTGGAGCGGTGGGAGATCACGACCTCGAACAGCTCCTCGCCCTCGAGGGGGGTGTGGCCGGTCGGGGAGAGACCGGGGAAGCGCGAGATGAGATCGGTGACCTGATTGGCGTCGCCGGTGAACACCAGGTGATCCGAGGCGCACACGACATCTCTTGGTCGAACGGGGCGGAGGATCTCGCCATCGGTGCGGCGGATCTCCGCGAGGTACAGCCCGGGGAGGTTGCGCAGCCCGGCCTTCTCGACCGTTCGCCCGATCAGCGGGGAGTCCGCGGCGACCTCGACCTCGGCGAGGTATTCGCGGGCCTCGTCGTTGGCGCTCTCGAGCCAGTCCTTGCGATTGGGTAGCAAGCGCTGGCCAACCGTGGCCAGGTAGAGGATCCCGATCAGGGTCGTGGGAATCCCGATCCATCCGAGCTCGAGCATTCCCAAGGAGGTGAGCCCGCCGCGCTGCAGCTGGCTGCTGATCACCAGGTTGGAGGAGGTTCCGATCAGCGTACAGGTTCCGCCGAACATGGCTGCATAGGCCAGGGGAATGAGTAGCTTGCTCGGTGCGATACCGATGCGAGCCGCGAACTGGCGGACCATCGGGATGAACATCGCGACGATGGGCGTGTTGTTCATGAACGCGCTCATCACCGCGGTGGGCACCACCAGACGGAGCATCGCGGCGGTGGGGTTGGTCGTGGTGCCGAACACGATCCGGCTGATGATCTGCAGCGCGCCGGTCTCGGCCATGGCTGCGGCGCAGACGAAGAGCACGCCGATCGTGACCACGGCCGTCTCAGAGAACCCACCGAGGGCTTCGGCGGGTTCGAGGACGCCACAGACCACGAGGATGCACAGAGAGCCGAACATCACCAGGTCGGGCCCGAGCCGGTCCCGCGCCATGGCTACGGTGGCACCGAGCACGACGAAGATTGTGAGCCAAGCCTGCCAGCCCAGGCTCATCAGCCCTATCGAGGCGTCTGGCACGTTCCTCCTGCGGTCGGTCCGATCCCAGACCGGGTACTCTACCGAGACCCTCTCCGCCACCGTGCCGGGTGCCGCGGGAGCGTGGCCGGTATAGGCAGTCGCGACAGGAGGATCGATGTCGGGACCTTCATCACGCCGTACAGCGGTCAATCAACGCTTGGCGGCGGGCTTTCTCGCGGGTCTGCCCGCTACCCTGCGCGAGATCTCCGATCTCCTTTCCCAGGACGGCTCGGACGAGACCGTGGGCCACGAGCTCTCTCGTATCGGCGCCACGTCGACCACGCTGGGCTTGCTCGATGTCGCCGAGGCCGCCGCCCAGGCCGCCGCATCTCTCGAGAAGGACCGTGAGGGACGCTTTGCGCTCGCGCCCCTGGTCCGGGTCATGCGCACCCGCAACGGGCTCGGTATTTTCGCGCCGATCGCGTTGATCGGCGATGCCCGGGTGGTCAGCAGCGTCGAGTCTCAGAGCGATGGCTGCTGCGAGCCGATCCTGGGCTTCTCCTCGGTCGACTCCCTCTACGAGGCGCTCAGGGTCGACTGGCCCCAGGCTATCGCGGTCCCCGCCTCGGTGGCCCACGAGGTACCCGCTCTCGCAGAGGCCTTCGAGTGTCCGGTCTATGTCTACGGCGCTTCCCGGGACGCCGGTGGGCGTATCGCGGCGGCTCGGGTGGGTGCAGCGGGGTTCATGGCCGAGCCGCTCTCTTTGGCGGAGCTCCTCGCCCAGGTCCGCTACAGCGCCATGCAGCATGGCCATATTCGGCTGGTGGCCCTGGTGGGCCCAGAGGACTGGTCCGCTGAGGTCGGCGCAAGGCTTGCGGCTCGTGGCTTCGCCATCCATACCTCCACCGATGTGCTTCGGGTGTCTGCCGTGCTCCACGGGCTCTACCCCGAGGCCGTCGTGTTGGGGCCTGCGGATACGGATCAGCAGTCCCAGGCGCTCACGGTCATGCGGCAGCACCAGGGGCGGTCTCATATCGCCCTGGTGGTCGTGGGCGACTCCAGCCTGTACTCGGCAGGGGCCGATGATGTGTTGGGTCCTCTCGACGATGTGGTCGCTCGCGTCGAGAGTCGACTCGCTCGCTTTGCGGACTTCCGACGGGATCGCGACGGGCTCACTCATGTACCCAACCGGGCGGGTGTGCTCGAGTCCCTCCAGCGCTTCGCCGCCTGGAGCGAGCGCCACGGCACGCCCATGTCCATCGCCATCGTCCAGGTCGAGGGCCTCCGCGAGGCCGACACCAACGGGCGGGAAGCGGGGAATGCCTGTCGTCGCCACCTCGCCGCGGCCCTCGAGCGGGGGCTGCGTCGGGTGGACATGGTGGGCACCGTCGGCGGGGACGTGTTCATCGCGGCTCTGGTTGGTTGCGAAAAAGCAGAAGCGATAAGACGAATGAACGAGATTCGGGTGGGCTTCGAGACCCGCGTCCAGGCCGACCGTCGCCTGCGCGATGTCACCCTATCCATCGGGGTCGCAGACACCCTGGCCGGGGTCGAGGGGCTCATGGGCCGGGCCCAGGATGCGCTCGAGAAGGCACAGGGAACGGTGAGATTTTGAGGAGCGTCGACTTCAGCCTCGATGCTGTGGACGGCGGGGCTCGGGCCACGACTCTCCGCCTGGAACGGGGGAATATTCAGACACCGGTGTTCATGCCTGTGGGCACACAGGGGGCGATCCGCTCGGTCGCTCCGGACAGGCTCCCGGCCGAGGGGGTCCAGATCCTCCTCGCCAACACCTACCACCTCTCCCAGCGCCCAGGAGAAGCCCTCGTGGCCAAGCATGGCGGCCTCCATGGCTTCATGCAGACCGATCTGCCGATCCTCACCGACTCCGGGGGCTTCCAGGTCTTCTCTCTCGACAAGACCGTCACCGAGGAAGGGGTGACCTTCCGCTACGAGGTCGACGGCAAGCAGACCTTCTTGTCTCCCGAGCGCTCGATGGAGATCCAGCAGCAGCTCGGATCCGACATCGCCATGGTCTTCGATGAGTGCCTCGCGTACGGCACAGATATCGACTACGCCCGCGACAGCGTCGATCGAACCACCCGCTGGGAGCAGCGCAGCAAGGACGCTCATACCCGCGAGGATCAGTCCCTGTTCGGCATCGTGCAGGGGGGCTTCTGGCCGGAGCTCCGCAAGCGAAGCGCGTTGGCCATCGCCGACATCGGCTTCGATGGGTACGCCATCGGTGGGCTGTCCGTGGGAGAGGGGCACACGGTGATGTGCGAGGTCCTCGACCACACCACGCTGCACATGCCCGTGCAGGCGCCTCGGTACCTCATGGGGGTGGGCCGGCCCATCGACCTGGTCGAGGGCGTGGCGCGGGGCATCGACATGTTCGACTGCGTGATCCAGACCCGCCATGCGCGATCGGGGGTCACCTGGACGCGTCGGGGTCGGATCCGCCTCACGGATCGCCGCTACCGCTCCGATATGTTCCCCATCGACCCGAGCTGTACCTGCTACACCTGCAAGCACTTCACCCGGGCCTACCTGCATCATCTGTTCAAGGTCGGGGAGATCCTCGCGGCCTCCCTCGCCTCGATCCACAACATCAGCTGGTTCCAGCAGTTCATGGGCGAGATGCGAACCTCGATCATCGACGGGCGTTTTCAGGCATTTCGAGAGGAAGTGCATCGGCAGTATCCTCCGGAAACCCCGGCGCAGAAGGGCTCTACCAAGTCCAAGCCGGCGCCCAAGCCCAAGAAGAACCGGCGCAGAAAGGGGCGCTAGGCTTGTGAGCTTGGGGCACCGCGTTAGGACGCGTGCCGGATGGAGGAGACCACTTGGCTTCGGACGACCTGATCGAGATCGAAGGGATGATCAAAGAGGTGTTCCCTGGAGGGCACTTCTTGGTCGAGACCGACGCGGGCACCAATGTGCACGCACACCTGGCGGGCAAGCTCCGTCGCTACCGCATCCGCGTCGTGCTCGGCGACCGGGTGACCGTCGCGGTGTCGCCTTATGACCTGACCAAGGGCCGGATCGTCTTCCGCCACAAGTAGCGGGGGCCCGGTGTCCGCACCCACCTCGTCCGCCTTCGTCGAGCGGATCTCAGCGCTGCTGCGACTGCCCCATGAAGAGCAGGTCACGGCCGCACGTGCGCTGATCGCCGCGCTGCCCCACAGCGAACCCCCCGAAGCCTGGAACTCCCGCTTCGGTCCGGGATCGCTGTTCGAGGCCTGGACAGCCACGCGGATCGCGCGCTCGGTGTACGCAGCCCTCAGCGCCGAGCTGCGGCCCATCGTCGCCAAGCCCGGCTTTCGGATCCTCGATGTGGGGGGCGGAGACGGCAGCGTCTGGCGCTCGGTCCTCGATGGCAGCGAGCGCGGCGAGATCGTCGTGATCGATGTGCTGCCCGAAGCCATCCAGGCGGTTCGGGATGCGGTCCCAGCCGGGGTCGAGGTGCACGGGCTGGTGGGGCCGGTCCAGGACCTGCCGCTTCCCGAGGCCGATGCCCTGGTGTGCAGCATGACCCTGCACCATGTCGCGGGGATCGATGCCGTTCAGCGCGCCCAGCACGGGCTCTCTGGGGTCGGTAAGCGCGAGACTCTCGCGGCTTTCGGGGCAGCGCTCGCTGCCCGGGGTGGCGTGGGACTGTTGGTCGAGGCGGATGTCGATTGCGAGCTCGACCTGCCTCCAGGAAGCCCCGTGCTCGCCGACAATATCCTCGATAGCTACCTGCGCCGGTGTGGTCGGTCCATCCTGGACGATCTGCAGGACGAGCCGCCCGACAGCAGCCTCGCCGAGCGGTGGCGGGGCCTGCTCCGCTACTGGTGCCTCGAGCAGCTCTCCGTCGCCACCCTCCCCATCGAGGATCGCGATGTGTACGAGCTCAGCGCCCCGCGCTGGGCTGCGCTGATCGCGGATACGGGCCTGCACCTCGAGGGTCATCGCGGAGTGGATGACTACGCGCTATTCTACCTCTATCGGTTCGAATCGGGGGCAGGATGATCGCGGCGTGGATTCTCGGGGGGTGTGCGCCTGTGGACACGCCCACCCCCGAAGAGTTCTTCTTCGAGATCCGCAGCCGGGTGGGCATCGGGGACCTCAGCGTGGCGTCGGATGTGCCGCTCCTGGATGTGCGGTGGAGCCTGGACGGGCAGGAGGTCCCGGGGGCCATCGTTCCCGCGACAGAGGTGTACCCGGGGGATCGGTGGACGGTTGAGTTGACCGCTGTGGATGGTCGCGGGGGTACCGCGTTCTACACCGTGCCCGAGCCCCTGGGTGGCAATGTGCTGGTCCTGCTCATCGACGATGTGGGCGTGGACAAGGTTGGGGCCTATGGCTGGGATACCGCCTCTCCAACTCCTCGCATAGACGCCCTGGCCCAGGACGGGGTGAGGTTCACTCGGGCCTACGCCTCTCCGGTGTGCTCGCCTACCCGCGGAACGCTGATCACCGGTCGGCAACCTCGGCGCACGGGGCTGGGATGGATTGTGGACACGGGCAGCCGGGATGGAATGCTGCCTCTGGCGGCCACCACGATTCCCGAAGCGCTGCGGGTCTCGCGGGGCCTGGAACCCTGGCAGGATGGGGCGATCGGCAAGTGGCATATGGCCGGTCCGAACGCTCCTGACTGGCTTCTTCATCCACTGAACTCGGGTTTCTCGTGGTTCGTGGGCTCGCCCGGAAACCCGCAATACGCCGCAGATCGCGGGTACTATCGGTGGGACAAGAACGTCAACGGGGTCGTGGAGACCTCCACCACCTATATGACCACGGACTCGGTGGACGAGGCCCTCGATCGCATCGACGCCATGGCGGAGCCCTGGTTCCTCTATGTGGCTTTCAATGCTCCTCATGGGCCTCTCAACCTCCCGCCTGCGGAGCTCGTCTCTGGCCCGCTTCCCGCAGAAGACGCCCCCAAGGACCAGCGCTACGATGCGGTCTTGGAGGCCCTGGACACCGAGATCGGCCGCTTGCTCGACTCCATGGCACCCGGTGTGCTCGAGCGGACCACGGTGATGGCTATCGGTGACAACGGCACCAGCGACGCAGGGGTTCCCGACTCCGGGGATCTCGGTCGGAACAAGCACACGCCATACGAGGGCGGAATCCGTGTGCCGTTCATCGTCTCCGGTCCCCATGTGCGCGACCCGGGCCGCACCAGCGAGGCCCTGATCCACGTCGCAGATGTGCTCCCCACGGTGGCGGATCTCGCCGGGGTACCCCTGGGCGGGCCGGACGGAGAATTTCTCGAGGTCGGCGGGGGTGTCGAGATTGATGGGCGCTCCCTGCTTCCTCACCTCATGAACACGGATGCTCCAGGCAGAGACTGGGTATATGCAGAGGCGGTCGGCAACGGTCCTCCGCCGTATCCTATCGACCGCCGAGCGGTTCAGACCGGCACCCACAAGTTGGTGCGCTGGGCTGGGGGGGACGAGTTCTTCCGTCTGGAGGGGCCGTACTTCTGGGATGTGCAGGCGCTGGACGAAGACGAGCTCGATGCGGCGGATATCGACGTATTGGAGGCGCTGAGGGGGGTCCTCGATGGGGCGGAGCAGACCTGGGCCTACGAGGGGTTCTGACCGCGGTGGGGGGCTGATTTCGACTCTGCCCTGTGCTACCCTCCTCCTATGTGGATCCTGATCGCACTCGCATGTAGCCCGTCAGAACCGGCCGATTTGGTGGTAGACGGCGTGGCGACGCCGCCTCCGCAGGACACCGCGGTCCTCGACACCGGAACCGCCGATACCGACACCGAGCAGGAGCCCCCCGGTCCTCCGCTGCCGCCTCGGTGCTTCGAAGATGCCATGGAAGACAACGACGACTTCGACAATGCGCTGCCGGTCGAGTCCACCCCTATGGCCGTGCTCGCAGGCGATCCGGACTTCTGGCGCTTCGAGCTCGACCCCGGGCAGTCCCGTCGGGTCGAGCTCAGCTTCGACCACACCTGGGGCAATATCGACCTCACGGTGTACAACGAATTCTACCTGCCCGTCGGGACTTCCTACAGCTTCTCGGACGACGAAGCGGTCGAGGTCACCAACACCTCTTCGGTGACCACAACCGCGCGGATCCGGGTGCTGCTGCGCGACCCGGGCTGCAACACCTACTCACTGGCGGTGCAGCCCAGCTCGGGCAACTGATCAGCGCCGCCTGCGCATCAAGCCCAGCAGCAGCAACGGTGCGCCCATCAGCGCGGTCGGAGCGCTGGAGCTGTCGCAGCCACATCCCCGCGCGACGCGGATGTGCTCGTCGTCGATGGGGCTGCTCGGCGTGCCGGGGGTGCCCGCCGGCGGGGGGCGTGGGTTGAAGAACTCGCCCGGCTCGAGCGGGTCGTCAGCGATACCATCGTCGTCCCCATCGAGGGGGTCGGTGCCGGAGTTCAGCTCGTCGCCGTCGTTGGTCCCGCCGTTGTCCGAGTCCGGATCCCGAGGGTTGGTGCCGAAGTCGACCTCGTCCCCGTCGTACAGCCCGTCCTGGTCGGAGTCGGGATCGTTGGGGTCGGTACCCTGCTCGGCCTCGGAGCCGTCGGAGAGACCGTCGTTATCCGTGTCACCCACCAAGGGATCGGTTCCGTCGGCGACCTCGTCCCCATCTGTCAGCCCGTCTTCATCGGAGTCTGGGTTGGTGGGGTCGGTACCGTCTTCGGTCTCGGTGCCGTCGGTCAGCCCGTCTTCGTCCGAGTCTGGGTTGGTGGGATCGGTGCCGAGATCGACCTCGGGCCCGTCTGCCAGGCCGTCATTGTCGGTGTCGGGGTTGCGGGGATCGCTCCCCAGATCGACCTCTGGACCATCCTCGAGCCCGTCGTCATCGGTGTCTGGATCGAGGGGATCGGTGCCATCCTCGGTCTCGGTGCCGTCGGTCAGCCCGTCGTCATCGGTGTCTGGGTTGAGGGGATCGGTCCCCGCTTCCTGTTCCGGGCCATCCTCGAGCCCGTCGTCATCGGTGTCTGGATCGAGGGGATCACAGCGCTCGTCGCGCTCGGTCCCATCGTCCATTCCGTCTCGATCGGAGTCGGGGTTGTCGGGGTTGGTGCCGTCGATGACCTCGTCCTGGTCGAAGACGCCATCACAGTCTCGGTCAGATGGACAGCTCGTACGCTCTCCACCATCTCGGCCGACATTGCGCTCGTCGACCACGTAGATGCAGCCACTCAGCAGTGCGAGTGCGGCTACAAAGGGTGCTTTTTGCATAGAACCTCCCATTCCCGTCGGCGCATCGACGAGGCTCGGCTCGATTCATTCGAAAAAATCCACTTGCCGCGATCGCTTTGGTGCGAATTGCCCGGAGCGCCGGAGCGCTGGCCCGCGAGATCCCCCCATCATAGGTGCGGTGTCGGAGGTGATATGTCCGGACGCGACCACTTCAGCCCAGGCTATCTCGAGTCCAGGCGGCGCTTCATCGAGCTCGCCGAGGGCCTTGGGGCCGAGATGGAGTCCCACACGCTGCGCACCCTGGGGCCCGATGAACAGCCCCTCAGTATCGACGTCGCCTGGTTCGGTCCCACCGATGCCGACCGGATCGTGGCGGTCACCAGCGCCACCCATGGCGTGGAAGGGTTCATGGGGGCCGCCATCCAGAACCAGCTGCTCTCCGATCTTCCCGAGCTGCCCGATGGGGTCGCGCTGGTGCTCATCCACGCCATCAACCCCTATGGGTACGCCTTCGTGCGACGGGTCAACGAGGACAACGCCGACCTCAACCGCAACTTCCTCGGCGACGGAGAGGCTTACGCGGGCTCGCCCGAGGGCTACGCGGACTTCGATTCCATGCTCAACCCCGAGAAACCCCCGTCGAGATGGACCGCTTCGACCTTCCCGCTGCGGGCCATCCCCCAGATCCTGCGGCTGGGAATGGCCAAGGTGAAGACCATCGTGGCGGGCGGCCAGTACGACTTTCCCAGGGGCTTGTTCTTCGGGGGCGCCAAGAAGTCCAACAGCATGGAGATCCTCGAGGCCCAGCTTCCCCGTTGGTTCGGCAAGGCCAGCAAGCTCTTGCTCATCGACTTCCACACCGGTCTGGGGGCTGCCGGGACCTACAAGCTGTTCATCGATCACACCCCGGATTCCCCTCGCACCGCCGAGCTGAAGAGCCACTTTGGTGCAGACTCTGTGCAGCCATGGGACGCGGGAGAGGGCATCGCCTATGTGATCCGTGGAGGGCTGGGCACCTGGGTTCAGTCCAAGCTGCCCGGCGTCGAAGCGGATGTGCTCGCCGCCGAGTTCGGGACGGTCAATGTGCTCAAGGTCATCACCGCGCTCACCTGCGAGAACCGCGCCCACCAGTGGGGCTCTCCCGAGGACGAGACCACCAAGCAGGCCAAGAAGCTGCTGATGGAAGCCTTCGCGCCTTCGGATGTGCTGTGGAGAGATACGGTGGTGGAGCGGGGACGCCAGATCGTCGAGCGGGCTCTGGCTGCGTCGACTTGAGCTCGAGGGGTTGCTTCGATCTGAGCCTATCTGGGCTGATCCAGGCGGGCGCCGGAGTCCTGTTGGGGCTCGGGCTGCTGCACGGGTTCACCGGAGATGGGCTGCGACCCTTGGTCTGGCTGCACGCCACCACCGCCTATCTGCTGTTGGGCGCGCTGCCGCTGCTCTTCCTGGCCCTGGTCCGTAAAAAGCCCGTTGAGATCGGCCTCTGTACGCTGACCCTGTTGCTGTGGGCCTGGTTCAACCGACCGCCGCTCTCCTTCGGGGGGGTGGACTCGGAACCGGCGCTGCGGGTGGTCTCGGCCAATACCCTGATGGTGAACCCCAGCCCCGAGGCCCTGGTAGAGGAAGTGCTTGGGTATCAGGCCGATGTGCTGCTCTTCCAGGAGTTCACACCGGCGATCCGGTCTGCGATGGAGGGCTCGGACTACCCCTATCGCCTGGAGCATCCCGCCCAACACAGCTTTGGAATCGGGCTATACAGTCGGTACCCCATCACCAGCGAGCGACTCATCCAGATCGGCGGTGTGGACTGGCAGCGGGTGGTGCTCGCGGTCGATGGGCGCTCGGTCGAGGTGTGGAATGTGCACACTCTGCCCCCGGTCTCGGCCCGTTACCATCGCGACTGGCTCGGGCAGATCGCCGTGGTTGCGGCCGAAGCGCGCAAGGTCCAGGGGCCCCTCGTGGTCGCTGGGGACTTCAACCTCACCCGGCATCATCAGGGCTATGCACAGCTCACCGAGGTCCTGGTCGATGCCCATCGGGACTGTGGGCGCTGGGTCGCATCCACCTGGCCTGCGGGGGGCTTCTTGTTCGGTGGAGGCCCCGAGATCAAGCTCGACTACGTCTTCCTCGGAGGGGGAGTACGCTGCTCGCGGATCGCCGAGGGCATCGGGGTCGGCTCGGACCATCGGCCCTTGATCGCGGACGTGGTCCTGCCACGATGACTGCGGTTGCTGTGGGCTCGGGCTACAATGCGCCACCTCGGAGGGATGGATGGTGGTGACGGTCCTGATCGCGGCCCACGCAGCAGTCGTGATCAACGAGTTCGAGCCGGATCCCGCTGGGGCGGACGGTGGATACGAATGGGTAGAACTCTATAATGATGGAGCGGCCTCAGTCGATCTGAGCGGCTGGAGCTTCGAGCGGGCGACCTCGGGTAGCTTCACTTCGAAGTACAGCTTCGCGCCTGGCGAGTCCATTGCCCCGGGCGGGTACGTCGTCATCGCCGAAGAGCTGGTGCCTGGCGCCAGCCACTACCTCGACCCGGGCGCGACCATCGGCATGGGCAATGCCTCGTCCAGCGGCGATGCGATTCAGCTCGTCGACGGCGGGGGATTCGTGGTCGACACGGTGATCTACGGACCGGACAACTCCGACGGATTTCTCGACGACTTCGGCTTCGTTGCCACCAGCATCGCTCCTCCTCCCGCTTCGGGGCTCCCTCTGGCGCGGCTGCCGAATGGCTCGGACACTGAAGAGAGCGGGCTGGATTTCGCGGTGGCGGCCTTCGCCACGCTGGGCAGCACCAACGACGCAGCGCTTCCCTCCTGCGATGCAGTGGGGACTGCGGCGGGCATCGTGATCAACGAGCTGATCCCCGATCCGGCGGGTGCAGACACGGATATGGAGTGGGTCGAACTCTACCTTCCCACTGGAGGACCAGTGGACCTATCGGGTTGGGCCGTGGCCTCGGGCACCAGCTCCTACAGCAGCCAGGGCGTGCTCCCGCCAGGAACCACAATCTCCTCCGGCCAGTTCCTGGTCGTCGCCCAGACCGCGATGGTGGGCACCTATGATGTACTGGCACCGGGCTTTTCATTGGGCAACGCCAGCAACGCCGATGCGGTTCAGCTCCGGGACTGCTTCGGGAACCCGGCGGACACGGTGGTCTATGGCACGGACAATAGCGTCGATGGCTGGCTGGACGACCTGGGCGGATTTGCAGCCTTGGCCCCCAAGCCGGGCTCTGGAGAGGCTTTGCTGCGCGTGCCCGATGGGGCAGACTCCAACAACAGCAGCGTAGACTTCCAGGTTGGGTTCCCGACTCCGGGCACCTCGAACACCGCGCCTCCGCCCGACTGTGGCGCCATCGGCTCGGGCATCGTGATCAACGAGCTCTCCACCAACCCAGCCGGAGCGGACGAAGGGGCCGAGTGGGTCGAGGTCTTCCATGGGGGCACGGCACCGGTGGATGTCTCGGACTGGGAGCTGCAGTCGGCGACCTCCAGCAGCTGGGGTACGCGCTTGACCTTTCCCGCGGGTATGGTGCTCAACCCGGGTGACTTCGTGCTCCTGGGCGGGCCTCTGGTTCCGGGCAGCACGCTGGGCATGTCCGGCACGCTTGGCAACGGGTCCGGCGGAGATGGCGTGCGCATCGTCGACTGCAGCGGCTTCCCCGCTGATGCGGTCGTCTACGGCGGCACCAATGACGATGGCGTCACCGATGAGTCCGGCCAGCCGGCCCTCTCCATCGCCCCCACCCCTCCTGAAGCGGGGGCTATCCAGCGGGTCGAGGACGGCTTCGACACCAATCAGAGCGGTCTGGACTTCGCCGTAGCCGACACCCCCACGCCCGGTGGCCCCAACGTCGCCCTCGAGCCCATCGTGTGTGAGCCGGACAACAACAGCCTGACCATCAACGAGTTCCTGCCGGACCCCGAGGGCACGGATGATGGGCTGGAGTGGATCGAGATCTACAACAGCGGCTCCGCTCCCGCGCGCCTGGATGGCTGGTCGATCAGCGCTGGAACCAGCGACTACGACGACCTCGACATCACCTTCCCGGGCGGCATCATCGTCCAGCCGGGCGAGTTCTTCGTGGTGGGCGGGGAGCTGGTCCCCGAGGCCACCTACGTCACCAACTTCAGCATCGGCAATGGCTCCAGCAGCCGGGACGGGCTGCGGCTCTTCGACTGCTCCGGTCAGTCTGTCGACACCGTGGTCTACGGCGTGGCGGATGACGAGGACCCCGACGTGGGCATCGTCGATGACAACGACCAGCTGGTGGCGCCGTATGCAGATCCGGGCAGCAACCAGTCGCTCCAGCGGGTGCTGGATGGGGTCGATCAAGACCTCGCCGAGGACTGGACCCTCGGCCGCCCCACCCCGGGCTCCACCAACGATGTGGACTTCGGACCGGGCTCGGACACCGACCCCATCGGTGGCTGTGGCTGTGGGGGGGGCGGGGCTCCGAATGGTCAGGCCCCTGGCGGGGAGGCGCCCAACTCAGATGCCCCCACCCGTACCAGCTGCTCCACGGTTCCGCGCTCGCTCTCGGCGCTATTCCTCGCCCTGGGCGTGGTCTTGGTGCGCCGCCGCTGACTACAGGTCGGGCCCGGGGGTCTGGTAGCCCCCGAAGTCCGCGGGCTGCTTGCCGGCCTCGATGGTGTGACGGACCCGCTCCGCGAAGGCATGGATCGCGGGGGCGTCGGCGGGATCGATTCGGGTGACGATGCGCTGAAGAGCGTCGTCGAGGTTGGGGTCCATGAACCCGGTCTGCTCCAGTGTGGCGATGCTGTGGCGGAGGGTCGGAAGATCTGGATCGTCCGGGCGCACGCTCTGGATGTACAGGGGCAGCAGCGCTTCCCAGGTGGGCCCGTCGTCGTCCAGGCGTGCGATACAGCCCTGTAGGGCGCGCTCTGCGGCCTCGGCATCCCCGCGCTCGAGGAGTAGCAGCGCGGGGCCGAGCCCGAAGCCGATATCTGCGCGAGCCATGCCCTCTTCGGTGGCCCGCTGGCACTCCTGATACCAGCGATGGGCCTCGTCCAGCTCTCCCGCTCGGCGGTAGTGCTCGGCTCGGGAGTAGGCGATATCTGCCCGTGCGGAGTCGAAACCCGCCTCCAACAAGGCATCTCCGCTGCGCATCAAGTGCTCCAGGGCGTCGGGGGTTTCGCGGAGTGACTTGGCGACGCCCAGGCCCGTGTCTGCGGTGTGTCGCCCATGCTCCGAACCCGTCGCGATGGCGATGGCGAGGGCTTTCTCGAAGCAGGCGATGGCGCGACCCAGTTGGCCACGGGTGGTCTCGTGCCAGCCGCGGTTGGTCCAGAAGTGGGGGCTCTTGTGGACCTCGGCGCCCCCTAGCTCCAGGTACTCCTCGACGAGCTCCTCGGCTCGCCGGGGCAGCAGGAGGATATTCGAGTGCCAGATCATGCCGCTGACCGTGCTGCTTCGAAGGGTCCGCCAGCGGGGGTCATCGGGGTGTTTGCGGGCCGCGTCCAGGGCGCGCTCGTAGTATTCCGAGGTCCGCGCATGGCCCTGGTGGGTGGGGCCCAGAGTGCTGTAGGCCCGCCACAGCCTGCCCCACAGTGGGCTGGAGAGGGGGTGGGCTGCGCTCTCCATGGCGGCGCGGGCTCGGTCGAGCCGGCGCTCTGCTTCGATCATATGGCCCTTGGCGATGAATTCGCTGCTGGCACCCATCATATCGGGCAGGGCGGCTTCGAGGTCCCCGCGCTCGAGGTGGTGCTGAGAGCGCTCCCAGCGGTGGGCCTCGTCCCAGGTCTCCGCCGCCTCGGCGTGGGCACGGTCGAGCTGGGTGGCCCGACGAAGCACTGCTGCTCGCAGCGTGGCGGACACCCAGCGCAGCCCCGACTTGGTGGGGATGACCAGATCGGCATCGAGCAGCGCGGACTGCAGCGCATCGGCTGCGTGCTGGCCGACGACGGCGATGAGCGAAGCGAGGGGAAGCTCGTGGCCGAGCACCGCAGCAACCTCGAGGGGGTAGCCGAGATCCCCGAGCGCATCGAGGGCGGGCTCCCAGGCGTCGATGGCGGCGGCGGGCAGGGACAAGGAGGACCCTTCGGGGGCACGGAGCCCATCGGGGCCGGGGACCAGGGAGCCCGTATCGAAGCCGCTCTGTACGATGTGGATGGCCAAGCCCATATCGCCCTCGGCCAGTGCGGCGACTTCGGCGACCACCGACGGGCGCAGCCCGACCCAGTCCGCGAGCAGGGCCCGGACCGTCGGGGTCTCGAGTGGCGAGAGCGAGACGCAGGTGTCGACCCCGAGCGCACCGTCCAGCGCGGAGGAATCCCGAACCGAACACAGGGTGAGCACCGCGGGGATTCGGGCGGACAGGACCCGGGCGACCGCGTCGAGGGCCTGGGGGTGGAGGTCGACATCGTCCGCCCAGAGCAGCACCGGCCGATCTCGGGCCAGGGCCCCCACTGCCCCCACCAGGCCGGCCGCATCGAGGTCGAGGATCGCGTCTACCACAGGGCTGTCGACCGATCGTCGCAGGCGGAGCGCGGTAGCCTCTCTGCGACGCTGGGGATCTGAGAGTGCGGCGAGAGCGAAGTGGGACTCGAGGGCTGTGGCCACGGGACTCGGGTCCCCGCCACACAACCGAATCACGGTGACCCCGGCATCCGACGCTGCGGCTCGAGCGAGCTCTTCGCCGAGTCGGCTGCGTCCCACGCCTCGGGGCCCGACCAGCCCGACCGATCGGCTCTCTCCCTGGCCACACACCGCGCTGAGTGCGGTCCACAAGAGCTCTTGGGCTTGGGGTCGTGGTGCGAAGGGCACGGCGAGCAGCCCGAGCAATCCAAGGCCGGTGCCTGGGAGCCGGCGGGAGCGTGGCGCGCCCGGCCACTGTGCGGAGAGCTGGATGGAACGGGGCCGCGGGGAGCCGACCAGAGCCGGCAGGGGTACGGCTTGACCCGCTGGCAGGGTGGGCAGCGTGGGGCCCACAGGCCAGGACGAGACGGAGTGGGTCGCGACCAGGGTCTGGGGTCCCAGCTCCTCGAGAGCCGAGAGGGCTTCTGCGGCCGAAGCGAAGCGCTCGGTGGGGGCTCTTGCGAGGGCGATACGGATCCAGTCCTCGAGCCCTGGAGGAATGGGGAAGCGCGGGAGCATGGGGGGGAGCGGGGCGGCTCGGTGGGCGTTGGCCGAGGTCTCCCAATCGGAGGTGTCGAAGGGGGCTCTGCCAGTCGTCAGATGGAAAGCGAGGCAGGCCACCGCGTATAGATCGGTGGCCTCGGTGAGCCTCTCTGGGCGGTTGTCGAAGCGCTCCGGAGCCATATAGGCAGGGGTTCCCCACCCGAGCTCCATCGCTGAACCCATCACGGCGGCGATCCCGAAGTCTGCGAGGGCGTAGCTTCCGTCGCTGCGAACCAGGAGGTTGGTGGGCTTGACGTCGAGGTGGAGCAGGCCGGCCGCGTGGGCGGCGCCGAGGGCCTGGAGGATCTCGTCGAGGACCCGAGTCAGCTCCTCCCAGCTTCGAGGAAAGCCCACGGTCCCGGTGGCCCTCTCCATCGCGAGCCACGGACGGCCTTCGTGGATGCCGCGGTCGAGGATCCGCACGATATGCGGGTGAGAGAGGCCTGCGATCGCCCGGACCTCCCGCTCGAAAGCCGTGGCTCCTCGCTTGTCGAGCCCCTTCTTGAGCAGCTTGATCGCGGCGGGGTACGGATAGCGCGTGTGGGTCGCAGCGAAGACCTGGCCCATGCCCCCCGAGCCGATCTGGCCATTGACGTGGTAGGGGCCGATCTGCATGCTATTTCTGGGCGTCGTCGGGCTCGTAGAAGCGGGGGCCCCGCTTGAACCCGGCCGCCTTGGCATCCTGGTCGCTGCAGAACCAGAGATCCCGCTGCATGATCGTAATCTTGTCGTACGAGGGATGGTTGGGGAAGAAGTAGAACTTCTGGCCGTCTTTGGTGACCTCGGCCTTGATGAGCTTGCCCTCGCCATCGACCTTGGTGACGAACTGGTACGGAGGCAGGGGGGGGAGCGCCGGTGGGGTCTCGGAGCACCCCTCGTCCTCGGTATCTGCGAGGTGATCGAAGTCGTTGTCGACCTTGTCGAAGCAGGCCGCGGCGCTGTTCATCGACTCCGGGTCGGGCGCGCCCTCGAGCCACTTGTCGGAGATGGAGTCCCAGATCGTCTGGAAGTATTTTTCGTATTGGCGGGCGTGCTTCTCGCTCTCGAGGATGACGGTGTTCTCGTCGTTGCCACCCTCGCCGGCGCTGGTCCAGTTCATGGATCCCGTGATCACGTAGCGGCCGTCGATGCTGGCGGACTTCATGTGCATCTTGCCGCCCCAGTTCTCGACCTTGACCTGGATACCCGCGGCCCGGAGCAGCTCATGCTTGCTGTAGCCGTTCTTTGCGGCGGTGGCGTCGAGGATGATCCGGACCTTGACCCCTCGCCGGTGAGCGGCCATCAGGTCTGCGGTGATGTGCTTGTGGGTGAGGAAGAACACGCCGATATCGATGCGGTCCTTGGCGTTCTGGATGAGGGGGCGGATGCCCTCGGTGATGGGTTTGTCCTGGGGCGAGAAGAGCACGGTGAGGCCGACGCCGTCCTTGGCGAAGCTGGTCTTGTAGGGCCCGTGGGATTGCTTCTCTTTGTGGTAGCGCCCGTGGGTGTAGAGCTGCTCGAACTCCTCGACATACCAGGCGGCGACCTGGGAGGAGTCGATGAGGGTGACGAGGTTGCTGTTGTAGCCACCGGTGCCGGAGTCGGAGACATTGGTCGAGCCGGTCCACACGTAGCGATTGTCGACCACGAAGAACTTGTTGTGCATGATCATCGCGGCGTTGTCGATCTCTTCGCGGGAGGCATGGGCGGCCATCAGGCAGCGGTCGCCGAAGTCGTAGCCGAGACACTGGAGCGGGCCTCGGAAGCCGCGCGGGCGCTCGCACTTCTCGAACTTGGGGTTGTAGGGACGGTTGTTCTGCCGGGCCCTGCGGTCCGACTCGTAGTCGGTGTGGATATTGGGGATGAGCTCCATCACCGACTCGGTGGAGCTGTAGTAGTTGACACCCTCTTCGTTCACGTCGACCACGCCGCGGATCTGCACGCCGCGCTGTTGAGCCGCGACGAGGGCGTTGATGATCTGGGTCTGGTTGCGGAACCCATAGACTGCGAACTCGATCTTGGTGGTGGAGCCCTCGATGATCTTCAGCAGGGCCTTGCAGTGCTCGTCGATGCACTGGTCCTTGGGTCCGCGCCGGCCGACCGGGTTGTTGAGGAAGAGCTGGACGGGCTCGGCCTGAGCCGTGACCAGGGACATCAACAACACCAACATGGACCCTCCGGTGGACGCACAACAGAAAACCCACCGACTCCACCCGGGCTTCCTCGGCCGGGATAGTAGCGCGAGACCCCAGGGGATGTGTGCGCCGATCGATCATCCAGCGTGTGCGTGAGGCCGAGCGGCCGGTCGTGGTCTTCGATGTGGACTCGACCCTGCTGTCCACTGCTCGTCGACATCACCGGATCCTCCGGGAATTTGCAGAGTCCTGGGGAGATGACGGGCTGAGCGCCCTCGTCGACACCCTGGTTGCAGCGGACTTCGGCTGGGAGGTGCACGGTCCGTTGCTGGGCACGGGCTTCGAGCAATCGGAGCTGCTCGAGGCGCTCAGCGGGTTCTGGTTTCAGCGCTTCTTCCACCCCGAATATGCCGATGAAGACGAGCCCATCCCAGGCGCGGTGAGCTTTGTGAATGCGGTACACGAGGCGGGAGCCTGGGTGTACTACCTCACGGCCCGGCATCTTCCCGAGCTGGGTCCGCCCACGGTTCGTGCGCTGATCCGCCATGGATTCCCCCTCGCGACCAAGCGCACGGTGCTGCACCTCAAGCCCTCGCGGAGCACGCCCGATGCGGCCTTCAAGCGGTCCGCGATCTCCGAGATCGCCGCTCTGGGCGAGGTGGTGGCGACCTTCGAGAACGATCCGGCCAATGCCAATGCCCTCTTGGCGGGCTTCCCAGATGCGGTGAATGTGCTCCTGGACACGGTCTGCGCGGCCGACGCTCCCAGCCCCCATCCGAGCCTGATTCGGGTACCGGATTTCGAGGAGCACGCCGGTTAGAGGCGCGAATGAACGCTCCCAGCCTGACTCATGTGTTGCTCGATCGGTTTCAGTCCACACCCTGGCACGTGGCCTACGAGGTGCGCGACGGAGAGCGCTGGCGAACCTGGACCTGGGATGAGGTCGGCCGGGTGGTGGCCGAGCTGTCTGCGGGGCTGATCGCCATCGGTCTTCAGATTGGCGACTGCGCTGCGGTTCTGGCCCACACGCGGGTGGAGTGGGTCCTCGCGGACTTCGCGGTGCTCTGTGCGCGGGGGGCCACGACGACGATCTATCCGAGCTCTACAGCGGATGATTGCCGCTACATCTTGCAAGATGCGTCGGTGCGCTTTGCCATCGTCGAGGACGCAGAGCAGCTCGCCAAGCTCGAGTCGGTGTGGGCCGAGCTGCCCGGGCTCCGAGGCATCGTCTGCATCGACGGAGACAGCGAGGACCCCCGGGTGTGGTCCTGGTCGCGGCTCCGTGCGCTCGGGCGAGGCTGGCTGGTGGAGCATGGCGAAGAGGCGTGGCGTGAGCGAGCGCTGGGCGCCTCGGCCGAGGATCTCGCCACCCTCATCTACACCAGCGGCACCACCGGCCGCCCCAAGGGCGTGCGCCTGGTCCACGACTGCTGGCTGGCCCAGGCCGAGGCACTGGCCCCGATCGTGCGCGATGCACGGCAGCCCGATGACAAGCTCTTTGTGTGGCTGCCCCTGGCCCACGCCTATGGCAAGGTCCTCCAGCTCACCGGGGTGGTCTACGATGTGCCCACCGCCATCGACGGAGACATCAGCCGCCTGGCCCGGTCCCTGGCCGAGACCCGGCCCACCTATGTGCCCGCCGTTCCCCGGGTCTTCGAGAAGATGCACAACCGCATCGTTTCGGGTGTGAGAGCCCGTGGTGATCGGGTGTTTCGCGTGTTTCAGTGGGCGAGCCGGGTGGGGAGCGAGGTCAGCGAGCTGCGCCGCGCGGGCAAGCGGGTGCCGCCGGGCTTGTGGGTGCAGCATCGCCTGGCGGATCGGCTCGTGTTCCAGAAGATCCGCGCCGGGCTGGGGGGGCGGATTCGAGCCTTCCTCTCGGGCAGCGCGCCGCTCTCCGACGAGCTCCAGCACTTCTTCGATGGCGCGGGCCTGCTGGTGCTCGAGGGCTACGGGCTCACCGAGTGTGCGGCGGTCGCTACGGCGAATCGGCCGGATGATCTGTGCACGGGAACGGTCGGAAAGCCCGCCTCGGGGATGGAGGTCCGGATCTCGGAGCAGGGCGAGGTCCAGCTCCGGGGTCGGGCGGTGATGCGGGGCTACCACAACCTCCCGGAGGCCACTGAGGCGGCCTTCGAGGACGGCTGGTTCCGCACCGGAGACCTCGGGACCCTCGACGAGCACGGGTTCCTTCGGATCACCGGGCGCATCAAGGAGCTGATCATCACCTCGGGGGGCAAGAATATCGCTCCCGCACCGATCGAGTCTGCGGTGAAGGCGCGCTGTCCGCTCATCCAGGAGGTGGTGATGATGGGCGACCGGCGCAACTTCTGCACGGCCCTGATCACCCTCGATCGGGACTCGGTCCGGTCCTGGGCCGAGTCCCGTGGAAAGCCCACAGATCTGGCCTCTCTGGCGGGTGATCCCGAGGTGCGCTCCGAGATCGCCGCGGCGATCGAGACGGTCAACCACGGCCTGGGGTCCTTCGAGACCCTCAAAGACTTTGTGGTCCTCGACACCGACTTCAGCCTGGAGTCCGGCGAGCTCACCCCCTCACAGAAGGTCCGCCGCGCTGTGGTCGCCGAGCGCTACGGAGCCCTGCTGGACCGCTTCTACTCTAGATCTTGATGCCCACGCACATGAACGCCGGCTGAAGATGGCCGCCGATACCGCTCTCCTCAGGGCCGAACATGTCGACGATATTGTTGAGGGAGCGGCGCACGGTGCGCACGGGCTTGTCGATAGGAGACAGGCCGGCACGGGCGCTGACCGCGTCGATATTGCGGCTGACCCGCTCTGCAAACTCCACCACGCTCTCTTCGCGGAATCCCTGGATGGGGTGGACGAGCATCTTGGCGGGCTTGAAGCCGGCGTGTCGGAGGCGGGCTCCGAGCTCCGGGCCGATGGCCAGGCCGGGGCGCCCGACGAACGCCCCGGTTCGGGTATCTCCCATGCGCTTGTCTGCGGTGCGCATGAACTCGCGGAAGGCGTGGTTGAGCACGTGGAGGTGCCCGTCGAAGTAGAACTGCTGGGACAGCCCGTCGGGCTCGACGACGATGAATCGCCCGCCTTCTTTGAGCACGCGGAGCGCCTCTTCGAAGATGGGTTCGGTGTCGTAGAAGTAGCGTAGCGCCATGATCGAGAGCACGACGTCGACACTGTCGTCCTGCAGGGGCAGCTCGTGGGGCAGGCCGGGCATCAGAGCCACGCGCCGGGCGATGGGGCTGGCGCCGAGGGCCTTCTTGGCGAGCTCGAGGCGCTCCTCTTCGCGGTCGATGCCGAGGAACTCGAGCTCGTCGCGCTCTGGGAGAAGGGCCAGGGCGCTCCACGCGGACCCACAGGCCACGTCGACCATGCGCTGGCTGCCCTCGGGGATCTGGGTGAGCAGGGCATCGGTGAAGGAGCGGGTCCACCACCCGTTGCTGGACTTGCGGCGCTTCTTCTTCTTGGGAGGCGGCGGCGGGGCGGTGATGGAGGCGGTGCGGATCGAGCCATCCTGGCCGAAGGTAGGGGGCGGAGGCGGACGGGGGGCGATTCCTGCGACGGAGTCGGCCCGGATGGCTCCGGAGCTGGCCAAGCGCTCGGCCAGAACCCGCTCGAAGGTCTCCTCGTCCACCCCGATGGCGTCGGCACTGTCGCGGATGAAGTTCTCTTCCTGTGGGGTGAGGACCCCGTCGGCGAGCACGCTGTCGATGGCCATCTCGAGCATGGGGAGCTTCTCGGCGGAGCGCTCCTTGGCCTGGTGGGCGAGATGCGTGTCGGGTTCGGCCATCACCGCGGCGAGAGCGCGGTAGTGCTTGATGAAGAACTTGGCCTTGTCCTTGTGTTTGGGATTGGCCTGCATCGATTGGTAGTAGCTACGCTTCTTCTTGAGCGCCTTCAGCGCATCGTCCGGCTGCACGCCAGGCTGCAGGCCCAGGAAATCGACGAGATCGTCGAACCCGACCATCTCGCAGAACTCGGATACCAGCTCCAGGTGTCGCGCTTCCATGGAAGCGGGCTTAACCGATACGGCTGGAAACGGGGCAGCGAGGGAGTGACCCGGATTGAGTTCTCAGGGAGAATCCGACCATCGTAGAAGGCGAGCTCGGCGCCGACGGTGCTCGTAGATCCCCAGCAGGAGCAGAGCTAGGGGCGAGAAGAGCACCAACCCGCACAGCAGATTTCCGACGGAGAGTGAGGAGGACCGGGGCGGGAGAGCGCAGCGGTCGAGGGAGCCGGCGGGCTCGAGGAGCAGGGTCTCGGAGTCGAAGTCGAGGGTCAGGTCGAAGCAATGAAGGAGTCGATGGCCGAGGTTCCCGATGAGGGGAGTGTAGGGCGAGGGGGCGGAGTGTAGGAGCACGAGCCCGGGATCTTGCACGGAATAGGGGCCGATCTGTGCCTGCTTCAGCGTGGCCTCCCAGGCATCGTCGCTCCCTCCAGAGGCTGTGGTGATGGAGGCCGGCACCCTGTCCGGAAAGCGCTCGAGAGCGGCGGTGAACCCGGCCTCGTCGAGCTGCTCGAGGGACTGGTAGGCCCCGGTGTCGATCCGCCACATCCCGTCGATGGGTCCCAGAGATGCGCGTACCGCGGGGGTTCCGCACAGGATGGGCATGGGAAGAGCGGTCGCCTTCGGTGGGGCCTGGAAGTCGGCGGGGAGGGAGAACCGGGCCTGTTGTGTGGAGTAGTCGATCTGTACGATCAGCCCCTTCATCGCGGATACGCCGAGGACTCCGAGCATCCTCTCGCCGGGCTCGAGGGGGTGCTGGAGGGGCAGGGTCGAGACGCGCGGCGAATCGATCTCCATGGTCCCGATGCGGATCGCGCGGAGCCGACCCGTTGAACGCTTGACCGATCCGGTCGGAGAGGTGGCGAGGTTCCAGCCCTGGCCCTGCCAGCCCACCTCCTTGGCAGCCTCGGTGTCGATGGAGGTGGATGCCCAGCCGGTGTCGAGCATCATCAGGCCCTTCAGTTGGCCCGCGCTACCGGAGATCTCGACCGGGATGTAGATCCGCTCGTCCCGCACGACCAGGGGGACCTCGGCTGGGCCCTTCGGAAAGACCACGTTGGGCTGGGCCTCGAGTGGAGCGAAGGCCGCTTCTGGCACGGACCGGGTGACAGACTCGACCGCAAGGGTCGCCCAAGCGTTTTCTCGGCTCCCCAGCTCTAGCGTGAACGGGAAGGGGACCCCGTCAACTTCTCGGTAGTCTGTTGTTTCTACCCGGATCTCGCTGGGGAAGCACTGGCTGGGGAGGATGCGGCTGTGGGGGCGGCCAACAGGGTCGAGCTGGAGGCGCACTGGTCGTCCGTCTGGAGCGGTCGAGATCAGCTCTCGGCAGTCCTCCCCATCTACAGAAAACCCGCTCAGGTCGGACTCGAAGCGGTAGGTGGACACCAAGAGAGGATCGGCCGGGCCGGTCTGGAGGCGTCCGTTGGAGTCGAGATTCCACCCGTGTTCACCGATGACCAGGTCGGTCTCCCGAAAGCTCCCCGCCTCGATCCGCATATAGAAGCGGTCGCCGTCGATGTATTGCACGAAGCTGCCCTTTTCACCGGCCAAGGTGATGGAACCACGGATCGTCGTGGGCGGGCTCCCGTTCGACGTGCGGGGGATGAAGTCGGGGCAGTCGGCCCCGGCGAAGGCCGACAGGATGAGGAACCACATGTGCAGAGAGTAGCACTCCGCCCTCGTGGACCGCGGACTCAGGCGCATGGGCTTCGCGGAGTTCCAGCTTTCAGGGAGCATAGCGAGGTAGGGTTCGCCCGGTGTGCACGGGTGTGCCACAATGCGGTCAGGAGGTCTGGTGGGTCGACGTAAGCGTTCTCTGATTGGCAGGCAGCCAGGTGGGCGGCGACCCAGTGTGGACGAGAAGCCGGCAGCGTCGGAGGAGCCCGCCGCGGAGGCCGAGCCCGCCGCGGAGGCCGAGCCCGCCGCGGAGGCCGAGCCCGCCGCGGAGGCCGAGCCCGCCGCGGAGGCCGAGCCCGCCGCGGAGGCCGAGCCCGCCGCGGAGGCCGAGCCCGCCGCGGAGGCCG